>MDTB01003941.1_pt1 | contig 10750 bp, 17 predicted proteins | sample 811161 | NCBI WGS metagenome assembly MDTB01 (sample SAMN05326650, study PRJNA326480) | marine metagenome | isolation source: seawater | place: Mediterranean Sea | collected 2009 | reverse complement strand
GAGGGCACCTGCTTGTTTTTGTATCTTAGAAATATCTTTACCAGTACCATCTATAACTAGACCTAATCTTCCTTTTAGAAAATTCGATTGTCTTGCTTTAGTAATATCTTTTGCACGACCACGAAGTGCTTGACCTTTATCTGAATAGATATCTTTAGGTACGGTTTCCATACCAGCGTCTTTCAGTAACTTCTCAAATATATCATCCGAGTTTACTACTTTAAGACCTCTAGCACCAGTTGTTCTTTTCTGAACATATGACTTACCAGAACCAGGACCACCTGCTAAGAAGAATGCTTTGAAGATACCTGGATCGTATACACCTTCATTGAGTTCTTTCGCTTGTTCAATAAACAAGTCATCTTTAATATCTGAAAATTTTCTTGTCATTCTAACCTCGATATATATACTATGTTATTATTTATAACTTGACAAATCGTATAAATACTATTATATTATATAAGAGGATGAAAAATGTCGGAATCAGATTACGAAAAGACGCAACGAAAAATAACCCCTAAAGGCGATACTCAATATATTGTTGGTGGTAGTAGACACCAGAACACCACTACAAGAGGTGATGTTATTACTAAGGTTGGTGTCATTAGTCCTGGTGATATTATGTCGGCAATGCTTAAAGATGTGCCGCCTGAAATATCTAGAAAGAATATGAAAGCACTTGACCAACAAGGATATATTGATAGAGAAGCATTGAAGAAAGAAGGTCTCAAGTTTATTTTAGAAGATGAAGTTGATGACGAAGCAACTCATGTATACTATGGTAATAAGAGATATCCAAAAACATCAAAACTATTTCCTGGTGATGTGATTGAAGTTATTAAACCTCACGACAGGCGAAAGCACGGATCACTTGCTAGAGTTGTTCATGTAAGAAATTTTGAAAATTACACAATATCTGCAACTTATTTTGAAGGTGACTATATGGGATTAAAAGATATATTAACCGTGGATGAATATAAAGTAATACGAAGAAATGACGGTTCAATTCCAAGAGACATGAAGAGAGTACGAACAGATATCGTAAAAGAAGATGACGATAACATAAACAAAATATAGTGGATAATATTATGATGAATATTGATTATGTATTTCCTCACCCCATAGGTGAGATGAGTTTACTAGAAAAAGTAGACAATGATAAAATCAAAGAAACAATAGAAAACCTATCGTCAGACATAGATGAACATACTGGCGCAAGAGTTTGGGACTGTAAAGTAAAAACATCTTTTGAGAATGATGCCTTGTCAGTGGAATTCACAAAACGTCATTCAGACTTTTTAGAAGCAGTTAACGAAGCAGTCAATCAATACATGGTTCAGGTTGGTTGGTACGAACCTTCTAAACCGAATAAAGTTACTCAATGTTGGTGGAACAAGTATGATGAAAGTCATCACTTTCAAGAAGCACATCATCATGGTGTGCATGAAGTCTGTGCAATTTATTATGTAACAAATGATACTATACCTACTTGCTTTCATAATCCTAACTATTATACAGTACAAAGTCGATACGATAATACTCCTGGTGGAGAAACAGAAGTTACGCAGAGATTGCATGAGAAATTTGCAACGGCAGGAACTTTGATTATATTTCCTGGTTATATGATGCATTCGGTGCCATATATTAGAAAAGGTAAATATCAAGATAGTGATTTGATGCAAAAGAATAGAATTACTATTGCCATGAACTTTCATAAATATGAACAAGACTTATTGACAAGAATAGAAGAAGACCCTAATCAAATTCACATAAAGTTCGGCGAATGATTATTGCCATAAAAAGACTTGACAAATGTAAACAACTAGAGTATAGTGTGTAGTATGAGAACATTTAATAACAATTACAACAAACCACGAAGAAGTAACTGGAAAGATAAACCTAAAGATGGTGGTCTAGAAGTTACTGTTCGTGATGGTAATATTGAGAAAGCACTAAAGATTTTCAAACGTAAAGTTCAGAAGTCAGGTCTTCTCAAAGAACTAAAACAAAAATCATTCTACGAAAAACCATCTGAGAAGAAGCAACGTAGAAAAAAAGAAGCAGTAAAGCGTTGGCGTAAACTTCAAAAGAAGTTAGAGGACAAATGGTAAAAGTTTTACTATCTGTAATTTTTGCTTTACTTATTATAATATGTGTGATATTAATACAAGTACACCATCAAATAAATGATATGATGATGTATCTGGATTCTATCTATTTTGAAATTTCAATATGCGAGGACCTTGGTGATGAATATATTCTACCTACACAATGACCCAAAGCAATGTGCAGAATGGCACGTTGATAAACACGTTTCTAAAATGCTTGTTGAGTACGCTCAACTTATGAGTACCGCTCATAGGGTCTTAGACGGTGAAGAATATACTGCTTATAGTAAGAATAACAGAAAAGTCAAACGCTGGCGTTTGAGTAACCCTAATGAAGAGAATACAATATATAAAGCGTGTCATGTCAATCATCCTAGTGCTATTTGGGTTAGGCAGTCTGTTTCTCACTACACATGGTTGTACGACCTTTGGTGCGAACTGTATAAAGAGTTCCAGTTACGATACGAAAACGAACACCTTAGTTATACGTTATTGCACGAAATTCTAAAAACCCCACCTAAGAATATTGCAAATACACCTTTTGTAGAACCACCACAAGCAATGAAAGAGTTTCCGCAGTGCATGGTTGAAGATGATAGCATCTCTGCATATCGCAATTTCTATATGGAAGCAAAGAAAGGTTTTGCTAACTGGAGAAAAAGAGAGGTTCCGTATTGGTATGAATATTCCAACAATCAATCGCAGACTGCTATATCTATATAAAGCAAAGCAAAACGCACAAGACCCTTGGTTCAAAGATTACTGGCAAAAAGTAATTAATTATATGGAAGAACTAAAGCGTAAGCAAATGCACTAACTAAATAATATTATTGGAGTATAATATATTATGCCTACATACAGTTTTATTAATCAAGCAACCGGAGAAGTTGAAGACCACTTCATGTCATATACTGAACTTGATGATTTTCAAAAAACAAATCCTCACTTAGATAAAGTGATTACTGCTCCTGCGATATTGGGAAGTGTATCTATTAGAGATAAAGTTCCTGGTGGGTTCAAAGAAGTTATGTCTAAGATAGCAGAAAAGAATCCAGGTTCTAATCTAGACAGTTATCGTTCTAAATCTATCGCTGAAGTAAAGACAAAAAATATTTTACAAAAACATAGGAATAAAAAGAAGTGAGAGAGTTAATTCACGACTTTGCTCAATGGTTATCATCGAAGAGTTATTCACCTCCTAGAGTAGAATACTATTCGCATATTACAGGTATGGATAAGTGGGCACCAGTTCAACCTACTGCTAGATTTATGCCTAAGTGGTACAAAGACTTACCTAAGATAGATACTACTGATGAACAGTTGCTAGAACATAAAGAAGGTCAAGCAATGGCAAAAGGTATACCTCATGGAATTCATCCAGATTTTGATACATGGGGTCACACAATCAAAACTTGTCCTGGTATGCAAGATATTCTTACGCTAGGTTACACTGTGCCTTTTTGGGCGAACAGTGTTCTTAGTACTACTCTAGATGGTAAACAAATATTAGCACACACTTCTTCAGAAGGTTCTTCTTATAATTACGGCGATCCAGAATATGCTAATGGAGACCATACAAAAATTAAAACACTAGAACCTGACAGTGAACAAGTACAAGCATATCTAATGGGACTAGGTTATACTGCAGAAGATGTAGGTGATTGGCGTAAATTTCATAAGAGAGAAGATATATCTCCTAGTTGGAAGACACACCCACAGTCTCAATACTCAACAATGATAGATGAGTTACCTGAAGAGTGGTGTACTGTACTTCTTAAATTAGAGACACCATGGAGAATAGTGACGCCCAAAGGTTGGAGTACTCTTTTGATTGATCCTACATTTCAATTTAATGATTGTATGCAGGCAGTTCCTGGAATACTTAATACTGACTATTGGCACGAAAGCAATATGTTCTTTTTCGTTAAGAGAAGAGGTGTGCAGTTTGCTATGAAGTTCGGTCAACCTTTAGTTACACATATACCAATTCAGAGAAAGAAGTTACCTCTTGAAATACGATTAGCAAATGATGCTGATGTAGAAAGAGATAGAGAAGCATTCTATCTAATGAATACTCAATGGAGAGGATCAAAGGCATATAGAATAGCAATGAAGACGCTAGGATTTAAACAAGAAAAAGAGAAAGGGGGTAAGTGTCCGTATAAACACTGATGATGAGATTTGATGACCTTATAAGATGGTGACACATTCAAAAGGAGAACTCATGTCAAGACAACGTAAAAATAAAGTACCAGTTCGTGCAAAGTGTTTAACTAAAACATCATTAAAAAATATTGAACCAATGACAGTCAATCAAAGCAAAACATTTGACGCATTTCAAAATGATAAGAACTTAATGTTGCATGGTTGTGCAGGTACAGGAAAAACATTTATAATGATTTACCTTGCGATGAAAGCAGTCCTTTCAAGAAGAGTAGAACAGACGAAAGTTGTCATCGTGCGTTCTATGTTACCAACAAGAGACATAGGTTTCTTACCTGGTTCACAGGAAGAGAAAATGTCTGTTTATACAGAACCATATTATTCATTATTCGATGAGTTGTTTCCTGAAGTAGAGAACCCATACGAACTTGCTAAATATCAAGACATACTAGAGTTTATGCCCACATCATATATAAGAGGTATAACATTAAAAGATTCCTATATTATTGTAGATGAATGTCAGAATTTGAACTTTCACGAATTAGATACAATCATTACTAGGGTTGGTCAAAATTCTCGCATCTCATTTTGTGGAGACTTTATGCAAACTGATTTAGTAAAGCAATCAGAGCAAACGGGTATTATCCAGTTTATGGATATTATAAAGAATATGTCTTCTTTCGATATGATAGACTTTACCGAAGAAGACATTGTAAGAAGCGGTCTAGTTAAAGAATACATCTTAGCAAAGAACCGCAAAGAGTACAGAGGGTTATTCGAAAGTGTAGACAAGAAAATGTCGCAAAAACTCTGTGCATAAATAATAGGAGGTCAATATGACTACATGGATTAAAGACAGAATTAAAGAAAGAACAAGTTGGGATGGCGCTGGATTAATTATTCTCGGTTGCCTAGTACTGTTCCTGTCACCACTAGCAAAGATTGCCGCAGGCATTGCCATTGCATGGGGTGCTTGGACAATCATTAAAAAAGGATAAAGTAAAATGGCACAACATAATTTTGGAAACTGCATTCATAAAGTATTACGACATGAAGGCGGTTATGTAAATCATCCTGATGATCCAGGCGGAATTACAAATTTGGGAGTTACTAAGAAAGTCTATGATGAATGGACTGGAAAAGAAAGTACAGTAGACCAAATGAAAGCATTGGATGATGAAGATGTAAAACCAATCTACGAAGAAAACTATTGGAATAAAATCAAAGGTGATGAACTACCAAATGGTTTGGATTTGTGTATCTTTGACTTTGGCGTAAACGCAGGACCTAGTCGTGCCGCCAAGATGATACAGAAGATGGCAGATACTACTGTCGATGGTGGTATCGGTCCTAATAGTATTAAAGCAATTAATGCTCTAGTAAAAAAAGATGGACTTGAAGAAGTCATTAAATTGTATCAAGCAAAGCGACAAGCATATTATGAAAGTCTAAAACACTTTGATACATTCGGTAGAGGTTGGACTCGTAGAAATGAAGATACAACTGCATATGCTCTAGAGATGGCAGAATGGCCAACCGAGTGGAATGAACAGTCGCCAGAAGAAAAAGCAAAAATCAAAGCAGAAGAAGAAGCGGCGAAATAAACACTTGACTTTATTATAATAGTGTGATATAATACTATATTACACTTGAGGATTATGATGTGCTATTTAAACACTTAGAAGAAAAAAAGTTAGTTGAACTAAAAACAATTAACGAGAACAACCGAAGACTGTATGTGACACCAGAAGGTAAACAATATCCTTCAGTCACTACAGTCCTTGGTTGGGATTCTAAGCAAGGTATTCTAGAATGGCGCAAACGTGTAGGTGACGAAGCGGCGAATAAGATTAGCAGACAAGCATCTGCAAGAGGTAGTCGCTTTCACTATCAATGCGAAGATTATCTTAACAACAAATCCCCAAAGATAGAAGGTCCCGGAGAGAAGTCAATGTTCTCTGCTATCGAACCTTTTCTCAAAAGAATTAATAATATTCATTTACAAGAGAAGAGTTTATACTCTGACCACTTGCAGACTGCAGGTCGTGTAGATTGTATTGCAGAGTTTGATGGTAGACTATCTGTCATTGACTTTAAGACTTCAAGCAAACCTAAATCTGCAGAATGGATTACAAATTATTTCTGTCAAGGTTCTGCGTATGCAGTCATGTACGAAGAACGTACAGGTATACCTATCGACACTGTTACTATTCTAATGGCAGTTGAAGGTAATGATGCACAACTATTTCAAGTGAAACGAGATGACTTCATTGAGAAGTATCTTGATATAAGAAAGAGGTATAAAGATGCAAACGGACACTGATTACTATGACGGTCGTTGGAACAAAGTCAGTAATGTGCGACTATTTTTTACAGAGTTAAACATTGCATTTTTACCGAAAGATTTAATAAATAATTGCAGAGAAGAATTAATTGAATATACTAAACATAATGAAAGTGGTATAAAAAATTATTTCTCTACATATGGTACTAGTTTAGAAACTACACACAATATTGGTAAAGCAACTGAATTACTTAATCACAGTGTAGAAAGACTAGCAAGACAAATAGTAAAACGTAAAGTTTCTATTGCTAACAGTTTCTTCAATTATGTACCTAAAGGGTGTTGGCATCCTAAGCACAGTCATGGTGATAAAAATATGATATGTGCGATTGTTTACTTTGATGATATCGGTCACACAAGATTTTATGACCCTAGACCACAGGTATTTAATTTTGAATGGTATCCAGAAGAAGCAGAAAAAGGTAAAGTCGTTTTCTTTCCAGGTTGGTTAGAACATGAAATGCCACCACATGAAGAAGACGAATATAGAATTACGATGCCATTCAACATGGCAATAGGAGATTAACATGAACACTAATATATTTTTATCAGGTTGTGTCGTAGTTTGGTCACTAACTTTTTTAGCAGGTCTTGCTTATGGTGAACCAAAACAAAATGACACCCCACCTCCTGCAACAGGTGAAATGTTTGGGTTGCAGAAACCAGTATCGTGTACCAGAGATGACTATGACGAAATAAAAGAAAAACTAAAAACATCTCATGGAGAAATAGGAGTTGTTAGATTTAATTCTGCAGATGGAACTGTTGTTGAACTAGTAGTAAATCCTTCAACAGGAACTTCAACTCTATTAGAGTTTCTAGGTGAAAGTGGAATAACTTGCATAATATCTTCTGGCGGAGGCACAGAGTATAATACTAATCTTTTTCAAGGTATTAAACCACCAGGTGTTACTCCAGGCGTTTCTACATAATATAAATATTTGATACGGCAGAAGGAGAATGCTATGCCACCTCGTAATCATAAGCAGTGGTCATCTGCACCACAAGTAGAAGCAATCAGTAGTGCTTGTTATAATAGTTTTGAAATCCATCAACAAGAACAAGATAAAATATTTTCTAAAGTTTGGGTTCCCATGTGTCACAAATCAGAGATGCCAAATGCAGGTAATTTTAGAACGACACAAATTGCAGGCGTTAATATTATTGCAGTCAATAACGGCGATACAATTAAAACTTATCTGAACACAGGTAAGTTTAATACACCTTCAGGAACAATGACTAGAGTAGAATTCCTAATGAATGACTATAAGGAGTTATACACTGAAGTTAAGCACGGCGGTATGGTGTGGACAACTCTAAACGAAAACCCCACACAGTCAGTAGAAGAATGGACTGCAGGTGCATTTGATTGTATTGCAGATGCAATCGACACAGAAGAATTAGAAGTCTTTCACTATCATAAGGCAGTGATTAATACAAACTATAAATTGTGGCATGACACAAACAGTGAATTCTATCACGACTTCATGCATTACTTTAATAGAGTGTCAGGATTCAACGATGAATATTTCGCTAGAAAGAATATTCCTTTTGATAACGGTCATGTTAATGTTAGTAGTTTTACTGTTAATTACGAAGAGTATTCAGGATTTGAAGATAGAGGGGAATTATCTTTTCCCAATCTGCCGCCCAACCAGTGGTACATGGTTGACCTCTTTCCAGGATTCAACTTTAACCTCCGTGGGAGTGCATATCGTTCAGACGCAGTGACCCCACTAGGTCCGAATAAAGTTCTGATTGAGTTTCGTGGATATGGGTTGTTAAGTGATACGAAAGAAGAAAGACTAACTCGTATCAATCATCATAATTCTATATGGGGTCCTTTTGGTCGTAACTTACACGAAGACTTGATTGGTGTTGCTGGTCAAGGTGTAACAATGCGTGAAGGTACAGAAGTGAGAAATATTCTTCATGGCAGACATGAGAACAGTACAATACATGATGAAGTCGGTATGAGACACTACTATAGTGAATGGGGAAAGTATTTAGATATTGATCCATATTTTTCAGAAAAAGTACTTGACAAAGTTGCTTGAGTATGATATAAATAAGATTACAGTTTGTTGATACAATCTGAATGACGGACAGGACGAGGGTGCGATACCCTCCGCCTCCACCATAAACACATTGCACAGTTAGTGTGCTTATGATGGGGGCGAAATAGGATCGACTGACGTAGATAAGAAAGAGTAGAACTGTCGGGTGACTGCGTAATTGGTCAAACACTACAAACGCAAACGATAACTTTGCACATACAGAGTACGCCTTAGCGGCATAATCTGTGGGGTTGGTCACTTACCTTGCAACAGAAAAGTGACACTTTTACCATAATTAGACTTGACAAACATAGAAAGTTATAGTATACTGTACTCTATGATTAAATATATTTTTCCTTTACTGTTACTTTCATCTAGCGCATTTGCAGATGATATAACATTACCAAGCACAAACTCTGAGGTGTGCTTATCTAATAACATATATCACGAAGCGAAATCACAATCTACTGCAGGACAGATAGCAGTAGGTCTTGTAGTTATAAATCGTGTTCGTGATGCTAGATTTCCTAACACTATTTGCGAAGTTGTGTATCAAGCACAATACTCTACATGGTGGAAAGAAGCAAAGGGTAAAGACGTACCTAGAAAACACAAATGTCAGTTCTCTTGGTTTTGTGATGGTAAGCACGACAGAGTTACAGACACACAAGCATATCAAAAAATTAGGCATTTAGTAAAAAGATTATTAACAAATCGCTACGATGGGTTGATAGAAGGCGCAACGCACTATCATGCAGATTATGTAAACCCTAAGTGGAGTAAGACAAAAACTTTAATTGGTCAAGTTGATGACCATATATTTTATAGATGGGACTAACATGAATAATCCAGAACCGATGACACCAAAAAGATTTAGTAAGATTATCGAAGAGATTGTTATAGATAAGACAGTAACGCATATGGATGCAATTCTACTGTATTGTGAGAACCATGAACTTGAACCTGAAGATGTAAAGAAGTTTGTGAGTAAAACACTTAAAGATAAAGTTACTGTAAACGCACAAGACTTGCACTATCTACCTAAGACAACCGCAGAGTTGCCTGTGTGATGATTTTAGAATATCAATTTTCACAAACAAAGCGTATCTTCAATGATAAAGATTTAAGTAATATCATTGCAATGGGTGAGAGCAATCTTGAAGATGCTAAGATTGATAGTACTGAGCAAGCAATACAGGGACATAGAAGTAGTTCTGTTGCTTGGTTCAAGAGAAAACAAGAGACAGAATTTATTTACAAACCAGTTTTGAATATGATTGCTGGTGAGAATAAAAACAATTACTGGAACTATGATTATGATGCGATTGAAGATTTACAGTTCACAAAGTATGAAGGTTCTAAGAAACAGCATTATGACTGGCATGCTGACCAAAGAAGTCTACCTTATGATAAGAATGTAGATGCGCTATTGAAAGGCAAGATAAGAAAGATTAGTTTTTCTGTTTTGCTGAATGAAGATTATGATGGTGGTAATTTTGAATTTGAAACAGGTCTACCACATGAGAAAGAACGAAATACTATCTTGACACCAAGCACAGGATGTGCTATAGTGTTCCCTAGTTTTATGTATCACAGAGTAACACCTGTAACTAAAGGTGTTCGTTATAGTTTAGTAGGATGGATATGCGGCAGACCTTTTCGATGAATGACTTAGATGCTTACAGAACGTATCTTGCTTTTAAGTTACACTTTACAACTGATAAGTATGATATAACAAAAACAAAAGGTGCAGTGTCAGCATCCAGAGAAAGTTTCTTAAAGAGAACAGACCAGTTTGCTTTTAAGAAGTTGGCATCTGAATTCAAAGATGACGAACTACCAAAGTTTCTGATTGCTAATTATGTAGATGGTAATCGATGGGGTGGTGCATTCATTTACGAAGAAGCACTGCAGGTATATAATAAATGGCGAGGTCGCTTACAGAGTTTAACAAAAAACTTACAAGATGACCTTCAAGAGATTTGTTCAGAACTTGAAGATGAAGAAATTGACAAGTTCGACAAATGCTTTGTAGTAAAAGATGAGCAACATCCTCTGCTACTACAAATGTATAGTCG
>MDTB01170039.1_pt1 | contig 10751 bp, 8 predicted proteins | sample 811161 | NCBI WGS metagenome assembly MDTB01 (sample SAMN05326650, study PRJNA326480) | marine metagenome | isolation source: seawater | place: Mediterranean Sea | collected 2009 | reverse complement strand
TTGTGTTTTTAGAAAATTATGTATATAAATATTTAATTCTGGTATATGACTTATTACTTGTAAACTACTATTAATATAACATGTATTTCCCAAATTTACCAATCCAGTTAAACCTTTTCCATGATATTTTAAATAATTCATATAATATTTTTATAATAATATATTTAAATACATATATATAAATATATCATCTTATGTATTCAAGAAACAACCGTTATTTATCAAATCGTTCTAGAAATAATTCTCAACCGTTATTAAATCGTCATTTTGAAAATATTGCGTTATTAGGTAGACTTATTGAAAATTCACAACGTCTTCTTGAATCAAATAGACAACAATATACAAATCGTTTTGATGTAGCAAGAGAATCAGATTCTTTAACTGAAAATTCTAATTTTATATTACAGTTTGATAGTTTATTTCCAAATATGTTAAATATGTCATCAAATAATACACAATCAATTAATGATATATCTTATAATACTTTTAATATTAATGAAAATAATTTATCCATGCTTGATCTTTCAAATACTAATATTGATTTATATAATATTCAGCATTTTCATTTAATATCTTCGCCGATGAATGAAACGTGTCCTATTACACAAGAATCCTTTGATCCTAGTGAAAATGTACTAATGATTAAATATTGTAAGCATATTTTTAATAAACCTGCATTGCAACAGTGGATTCGTACAAATAATACATGTCCAAGTTGTCGCACATTAATACATAACAACTTAAGACAACCATTTTCAATTAGAGAAATAATGCATAGCGAACGTTAACCTTTTTTTTTTATTTTTGAAATAATTTCTGGAAATCTAGATCTTTCTTTTTCATTATGAATACATAATGAAATATCTTCATATCTTTGACATAAATAAAGTGGTTTAATTGGTTCATAATATCTTTTAAATAAATTAAAAAAAGTATAAAATAAATTACTTTTATATAAAATAACTGAAAATTCTAATTTTTTATCTATTACTTCAGAATGTTTTAATAATAATTTTGTTAAATCTCTTATAAACGAAAAATTAGTTGGAATTTTTGCTTTATTTAAATTAAATACAAAATAAAATAAAGATATATCTTTATTTGAAAGATCACTTAAATAATTATCGAATTTTGTAATAAAAGATAATTTACGCAACTCAGTTAGTTTTTTTCCTGTTGAGTTTATAAATACAATCAATTTATTATATTGATATTCTTCATTTATAGTAAAAACATCCTCTATTTGTTCCATATATAACTATTAATTAATAAAATATTATATTTATATTTTATTAATTTACAAATTATCGTTATAATAATTATCAATAATTACACTTCCATTTATATTATTTATTCCTCCACATAAATTTGAAGAAATATATATTTCTTTTAATAAATCAGTTGGAGCAGAAGTACCATATTGAATCAAATTTTTTTTTTTTAAATAACTTTTTAGTGTTTTTAATTTTGTTTTTTTCATTTCAATAATTGAATTTTCTATATATTGTTTCATTTTATTATTTTTTAAAAATATACCAACCTTTTTTTTTGTTTTATTTAAACCAACAATCATTTTTTTTGATATATTTACTTTTTCTCTTTTTGGTTTCATAATATTTTTTTGAGTTTGTTGTTTCCATTGACGAAACGTTGGTAAGTTTGAATTTTTTAAATTACTATAAGGGAGTGGAGTATTTATTGATGGGGTTGATTGTGGTAGTTGTAATGATGCTACTATTGATGGTGGTTGTGATGATATGATTGATGGTATAATAACTTGATTTGATTGTTCTGTATTTGATATATCATTTTCTACCATCGAATCAACGTGAATATTTTGTTCTGTTTTATTTCTTTTTTTTTGTATTGTTTCCATAAAAGAATTACTTATAATTGAATTGGATGGTACAAATGAATTTTGTTTATTATTTTCTCTTTTTTTTTGTTTTTTATAATCCTTTAATTTTTGTAATAATAATTCTTTTACACTTTTTGGTTTTACTTGTGCCATTTTTTCAGATTTTATTTTTTTTTCTTTTTTTTTTGATGATGGTGTTACTTTAAATAAACTTTGATCTATACTTATTGTTTTTTTTTCGTTCATTTATATGAAAATATATATTTGTTTTTGTTTTTTTACACAATAAATAAAATTGATTTAACAATATAAAGTTTTAAGTATATACATTTTAAATGACAGATATTACGAGTGAGGATACTTGGAAAGTAATAGAAAGTTATTTTGAACATAACCATTTACATCAATTAGTAAAACATCAAATTGAATCCTATAATGATTTTATTCAAACTCAAATGAAAAAAACCATTGAAATGTTCAATCCTCTTATAATTCGTTCACCACAAGACTTTATGAAAGAATATAAAAAATATCGTTTACAAATAATTATTAATTTTGAAAATATGAGTTTATTTCGCCCAGAAATTCATGAAAATAATGGTGCAACAAAATTAATGTTTCCAAATGATGCACGATTGCGCAATTTTACTTATAGTTCAAATTTAACCCTTGATATAAATATTGAATATATTGTTTGTACTGGAGATTCATTAGAAAACGAAGAACGAAAACATGTTAAACTTTCTAAAATTCAATTTGGAAAAATTCCAATTATGATAAAATCTTGTATTTGTACATTAAATCAATATAACTTTTTACATCATGATCAAACAGATGAATGTAAAATGGATCCAGGAGGGTATTTTATTATAAATGGTTCTGAAAAAACTTGTTTAGGTCAAGAAAAAGCAGCGGATAATAAAATTTATGTTTTTAAAAATAAAAAAAATACAAAATGGAGTTATAGCGCTGAAATGAGATGCGTTCCTTATTGGAAAGTTATTTCTCCAAAACAAATTTATATGATGATTAGTTCAAAGCAAGAAAAAATGGGTTATACTATATATATTACCATACCTAAACTAAAAAAACCGATACCATTGTTTATATTATTTCGTTGTTTGGGGGTATTGACAGATAAAGAAATCTGTAAATATATATTATTAGATTTGGAAGATGAAAAAAATAAAAAAATGCTAAAATTTCTTAAAGCAACAATTCAAATGAATCATGATTATATTGATAAAGAATTATGTATTCAGTATATGAAAAGTTCTGTTATTTATACACCAATTAATATGACAGCAGAAGAAGGTGATAAAAAAAAGTTGGCATTTACTCACGATATATTAAATTATGATTTATTTCCAAATTGTAAAACAAGAAAAGAAAAATTGCACTTGTTAGGACGAATGTGTTATAAATTAATTTCTTGTTTCCTTGGTTATACTCGTCCGGATGATCGAGATTCTTATGAGAATAAACGAATTGAAATGACTGGATATTTAATTAATAATTTATTTCGTAATTATTTTAATAAAGTTGTAAAAGATATTCAAAAATTAGTAGTTCGTGAAATAAATAATGGTTCTTGGAAATCTAGTAATAATTATACAAGTATATTAACATTAACAAATATTTATAAAATGGTAAAATCATCTACAATTGAAAATGGAATTAAGCGAGCGTTATCTACTGGTGATTTTGGAATAAAACAATTACATTCAAATCGTGTTGGTGTTGCTCAAGTATTAAATCGTCTTACTTATACAGGAACAATTAGTCATTTACGTCGTGTAAATTGTCCAATTGATAAAAGTGGTAAATTAGTTGAACCTCGAAAATTGCATAATAGTTCTTGGGGATTTTTGTGCCCTGCTGAAACACCAGAAGGTCAATCGGTAGGAGTTGTAAAAAATATAGCATATATGACATGTATATCTGGACATAGTGATTCAAATTGTGTATATGATTATATTATGAATGAAATTACAGATATTAATGATGAATCTAAACCAATTGAATATTTTCATAATAAAGTAAAAGTCATTCTAAATGGAAGATGGTTAGGTGTTTCTGAAAATCCAATTGAACTTTATAAATCACTAAAACAAAAAAAATATTCGGGATTTATTCATATTTATACATCAATTACATTTAATATGGAAGAACAAGTTATTTATATTTATAATGATTCTGGAAGAATGGTTCGTCCTGTTTATAAAATAAAAGATAATAAGTTATGTATTACAAAAGAAATTGTTGATAAAATAAGAACAAATGAATATAAATGGGATGATTTGTTATTTACTCATAAACTTGATAATTCGGTGATTGAATATATTGATTCAGAAGAACAAAAATTTGGAATGATATGCATGAATAAAAAACAAATTGATCCTCAATATAATTATACACATAGTGAAATACATCCAAGTACTATTTTCGGATTACTTGCTTCATGTATTCCATTTCCAGATCATAACCAATCTCCAAGAAATACATACCAATGTGCAATGGGAAAACAAGCAATAGGAATTTACGCCTCTAATTTTAATAAAAGAATGGATAAAACCGCATATATTTTGAATTATCCAATGAAACCACTTGTAGAAACACGAATTATGAATATGCTTAAAATTAATACACTATCGTCAGGAAATCAAGTAATTGTTGCTATTATGACTCACAGTGGATTTAATCAAGAAGATAGTATATTGTTTAATCGTGGTTCAGTTGATCGTGGATTATTTCATTCTACTATTTATCATACGGAAAAAGATGAAGACAAAAAGGTTAATGGAGAAGAAGAATTTCGCGGAAAACCAAATAAAGCAATTACTAAAAATATTAAATTTGGTAATTATGATAAATTAAATGAAAAAGGACTAATTCCAGAGAACACATTAATTGAAGATAAAGATGTATTTATTGGTGTAATGACTGCAATTAAAGGAAGTAAAAATGATAATAATCAAATGATTAAATATACAGATCATAGTAAATCATATAAAACACAAGAAGAATGTTATATTGATAAAAATGAAGTAAATAGAAATGGTGATGGTTATTGGTCGGTAAAAGTTCGTATTCGCGCCCATCGTGTTCCAACTGTTGGTAATAAATTTTCAAGTCGTCATGGACAAAAGGGAACAATTGGACATATTATCAATGAAGAAGATATGCCGTTTACAAAAGATGGTATTCGTCCTGATTTGATTATTAATCCTCATGCAATTCCTTCACGAATGACAATTGCCCAACTAAAAGAAACACAATTAGGAAAACTTCTATTAGAACTTGGACTTTATGGTGATGGTACTAGTTTTGGAAATTTAACTGTAAAAACAATTTGTGAAGAACTTCAAAAAAATAATTATGAATCAAATGGAAATGAATTACTATATGATGGTAAAAGTGGCGAACAAATAGAAACATCAATATTTATTGGTCCTGTGTATTATCAATGTTTAAAACATATGGTTGCCGATAAACAACATAGTCGTTGTATTGGTCCAATGGTAAATTTAACTCGTCAACCTGCAGAAGGAAGAAGTCGCGATGGTGGTCTTCGTTTTGGAGAAATGGAACGTGATTGTATGATATCGCATGGAGCATCACGTTTTACAAAGGATCGAATTTATGATGTATCTGATAAATATAGTGTTCATATTTGCAATCATTGTGGATTAATTGTCCCTTATAATGAAAAAGAAAAAATTCATTTATGTAATATTTGTGAAAATCGTACTAACTTTTCATATGTAGAAATTCCATATAGTTGTAAACTATTATTCCACGAATTGATGGCAATGAATATTGTACCACGTATGATTACAAACAAAATATAATTTTATACATTACAATTTATTAGTAAATTATTATATCTTTTAAAATAGTAGTATGAAATATAAATTTTCTTATTTTTTATTAAATATTCCTAAAACATCATATGTTTATCATATTTATCATAATAATCATTTACTGCAAATAGGAAGTTCTTATTGTTTATTTAATTATGAAAAAAAAGAAGACCTATTTCATTATAATACAAAACATCGACGAAACTTTAAAAACTGTTTTTATGACGATCGTTATGTAGATAATCATCATATTATTCCAAAACAATTTACAAATCATCCATTATTATGTGAATTAAATGTAGATGTTTCATGTAGTAAAAATATTATTTTTTTACCAAATAGATATGCAAAAAGTATTTTTAATTCAAACACTACTATTTATCACCAATCTCATCCAAAATATAATAGATTCATTGAAAAAGAATTACAACGAATCTATAGTATAAATGATAAAGAAACAAAAAAATACGAATTTATATTATTATTCATGTATTTAACACAATGTTTTGAAAACAATGATCCCTTTATACGAAAACTATTTTTCCATTAATTTTGTTTTTTTCCTATCACAAAACTCATGACAATTGTAAATAATAATGTACATATACTAATTGTTTTTCCATATCCAAATTCTTCATCTTTTTTATTTAATATACATCGTCCTTCTATAACCCATAATATTTGAATTGTCGTAATTAAAAATAAACAAATTCCTAATATATATACATCATGAATAATAAAAACACTTATAAAAAGTAAAATAAATAATAAATAATGTGATATATCAATCATGATTTCATCATCATAAAAAAGACTAATTAAAAATAAAATATGAACAATATAAACATTATATATAAACAAATAATCTAATATTTTTAAGTTTCGAATACATAAAAGAATCAAAAATAATATATCTAAAAATAAAGTTAACAATGTTATTTTTAGATAATCACTATTCATAAAATAACTATTATTAAATATACATGTATTATAACTAATATGTTTAATAATTATATTTCGAAACTTCAATTTCAATTATTCCCATTTTTGTATCTCTTTTTATAGATTCGGTTATAAATCCTTCTTCTTTGCAATGTTCTATTACAGAATTATAAGCGTAATGTTGATATAAATTTTCTAAAAAAACTTCAACGGGTACACTTTGTTCCCAAAATTGTAAATCTGTAATCATTTCATAATTATCTCCATTTAAATAGAATCCAATATCTTTTCCATTCTTTTGTTTGATTACTATATCTGCTAATACAGATTCATTATTATAACCTTTAACAATACATGGTATGTCTGAATATACTACAGGTTTATTTATATCTACCAATGTTTTTATTAATAAATCTTTATTTTTTAACTTTGTATTAATTTTACTAAAATGAGAATGTAAAATTATTTTTGGTATTGTTGTTATTTTTGAAGGTATAAATCCATTACAAAGAAATATAATAGTAGATAAAAATAAAAATTTTATTTTCATTGTGTATTATACTAATATATTTTTAAATGGATTATTTAACTTAGTTAGACTCATAACACAATTGTAATTTTATTTTCTTTTTATCGTTTTCTTCACTCATAAATACATACAATGAAAATAAATGACACGAATAATTATTAAAATCTTCGGTCAATGTTACTGACGTTGTTAATCCTAATGATTCAATATATACTATATATTGATATTTACCATCACCTTCTTTATACATTTTATCAAATACATAACCTTTATAATATACATCATGACCATTTAATCGGTTTTCTTCATATTGTTTATATATGTAACACTTTGATTGAATCTTGCGAATTGCACGAGAAGATATATTAATATTTTCTATATTTTCAGGACTAGTCCAATGATTATAAAACTCTATACTTTTATCATTTAATTGACTTTGTGTTAATTCATTTACTATCATAATATTATTTAATAAATCAACCAAACGACGAATGGGTGACGTTGCCTGGGCGTATACGTCAATATCTTTATGGACAACAGAATAATATTGAAGCGATGGATCATATAAACTGTATTTTGCTCCTTTGTTTTTCAATACACATATATGTTGAAAAATATGTTCTGGAATATTATGTGTCTCTTTTTCTTGTAATGTTGATTCTTGATAAAGAGATTTATAAATCCCTTTTTGTTTTTTCCATAAATCACGACCAACATAGTGATTAAATAATAACATAAGACGTGTTACAACTTGTTTGGCGTGTTTTATACCTAAAATTTTCATAAGTGATTGAAAATGAGACATTTTTTCGAAATCTCCAATTGTTTTATAACCCACATTTTTTCGTATATATGCATTGCAACAACCAAACGAATGAGATATAATTTCATTCTTATCATTATAAAATAAATCCAATACATAACACAATTTTTCTTGTTTTTCTTTTAAACTACACAACATATCATTCAATAAGGTTGGTAACATGGTTCGTTTTTTATCAGGTAAATAAATGGTTGCGATACGCTTACTAACCGCCTTCCATAAATCAAGTTCGTCCATAATAAGTGCAACATTTGAAATATAAATACTAATTTTATGTTCTTTTTCACAATAAGATATAGCGTCATCATAATCATTTGAAGTATGTGAATCTAATGTAAAAATATAATAATCTTTTTTTCTTCTTTTTTCCAAGTTATATTTTTCCGTAATTTTATCTATAATTTCTTTATTGGATTGATTTTGTATTTTTTCTTTTACATTTTTTGTAAATTGTTGAATTGATATATTTAATGATTTACAATACAAAATATATTCATAATAATGATTTAACTCAACCACGTTACCCAAATTTTGAGTCATTGTTCCATAAGGTCTTTCAAAGTCCCAATGCTTAAATTCAAAAGTAATATATATTTTTTCCAGTGATTTATCGAAATCTTGTTTTTTTGTGTATGGAATTAAAAAAAACGGGATTCGTTTGTCATCAGGTTTACATAAATACAAAAATTTATGTTTATCTTTTCCATGAGTCATTCGAAGATTTAAAATTCCAGGTATTGTTTTATTTGCACGAAAATTAGAATGAACAATCTTATGTGTATTTGTGTTTGTATCATAATCAAAAATATCATTTACAAACAATTTCATAACAATTGGTGATTTTTGAATAGTGTCAATAGGTTGAAATGTTTTTGTTTCAACATATTGATATTCTGTATATTTATTATCTTTACAGAGAAATTTATACATACATATATTGTGTATATGTGTTTAAACATTATTTACTATAAATCTTATGTTTCGTTGTTTTTTTTTATTTTTCACGGTTGGTTTTAGATAGTTCAAGGCAGACAGGCGGGGTTTCGGGGTCGGGGTCGGGGTTTTCCCCGGTTTTAAATTTTTTTTCTTCGCGCGCGCGCGCCCTCTCAACAGTACTCTCTACCTCTAGCTCTCGCCCCCCTGCCTGCGCCGGCTACTCGCGCTCTTTTAATGAACATCAGTCATCGCCTCACCCCACGGTTGCGGCGTCGCCGACCTCTGCGTGCGCAGCGGGCGGCGGCGAGATAGTTATATCAAAATGTCTCATAACAGTCAACAAATCAAAAGCTGGTGTAAAAATTCCCACTTTTTTAAAGTTCTCATAACCTACAGAATATACTTCATGTAATTTAACTTTCTTCTTCTCATCCTCCTCGAGTCCTGAGTTAATTAATTTTTCATCATTATCTAAGGGCGGTTTGTTAATTATATATTGAATCCATTGGCACATCTCTAGAAGATAATCGCGGGTACTGGACCGAGGTTCTTTTAGTTTACTAGCAGCTTTAGCAGCAAATTCAGCAGCAGCACGAGCACTAACAGCATCAACACGAGCTTTATCATTATCAGGCTTAAGTTTAAAAGCATCTTCAGCAGCGCGAGCATCTTCAGCAGCAGCTTCAGCAGCAGTTTTAGCAGCTTTAGCAGCAGCAGAAAGTTCACCTATATAACTATCCACCGCATATTTTAAATTTTCACTCGCGTTCGGGGGACCAGTATTGTCTCCCATTTTATCTTTCATTGTGGTATAAACTCGTTTAACCAAATGGTAATTTGCGCCCTTTATATCGGGATTTATCAATCCCTCTGCAAAGTGCTTATATGGGTGTTTCGGATGCATTCTACCCAACATGTTTTTAAATACTGTTTGTTTGACACTCTCCCGGATATTCTCTGGAAAATTGTATCGATTGAAATTATATTCACTAAACGGCAGAATTTGATTACACTCTTTCGTTGTGACACATTTAAAAACTATTTGGGGGTTTTCACTAATCCGTTTAATTGTTTCTAGTGAACCACTATCATTAAATGCAACAGTATCATCCTCTACCAAAAAATTATAATTACTATTACGTGCAAGACTCTGCGCTTCTCGTAAAGAACCTTGAAACGAAACTTTCTTCAAGTTATCTAAATGTAATTTGTCTTTTAATCTATCGATACCTGGTGCTATTATGATAAGGTCGGTTGGGAAGACAGGTGGTATATAATCTTTTTCCCCGAATATATGATATTGTAATAGGTCAGGGCAGTAATCTTTACTCCACTTTATTAATTCTTTTTTTTTTCCTTTTCCACCAATAAAGATAACTGTGTTTTTTGGAGTGATTATTTCTTGGGTAACTAAATACCACAATGCTATTTCATCATCAATATCAGCACCCGGATCAGTCCAAATCATTATAGATGTACGCGAGTCATTACGGAGAATCCTGTGTATACTCTCCCTGCTATCCTCCGATATTAGTTCAGAATATTTTGATTGATTTTCCGTAGCATTGCTTAACCGATGCTGCGACGCGGATCGCAAGGACTGCTTGGGCGTGAACCCACCCGGTCCCGCCGCTCCCCCCCTAAATCTCCGCCTCCTGGTTTTTCTATTTTGTCTTTTTTTTCTTAAATTCTTTCTTGTTTTTTTTCCTAAACTTTTTCTCTTTGTCCTTTTTTGAACCCTCTTATTTATATTATTCTTTTGTGTACGACGGTTCTTTAACACCATATTTATATAATATA
>MDTB01056084.1_pt1 | contig 10751 bp, 4 predicted proteins | sample 811161 | NCBI WGS metagenome assembly MDTB01 (sample SAMN05326650, study PRJNA326480) | marine metagenome | isolation source: seawater | place: Mediterranean Sea | collected 2009 | reverse complement strand
CCACCACTTTGATCATCATTGGTTAATTGATATCCCTCGCTATTTCTTAAGAATAAAATTGCATCTGATGGCCCAACTTGGTCAAATTGATATGTACTGCCAGCTTCTAATGTAATCGCAAACCAATCACTATCTCCTGCTGTTTCGAGTTCTCCTGATATTGATTGCCCTACTATTAAAGAACCCGTCGTGCTTATATCTCCTGAATAATCATCTGTTGGCCCCAAATATTGGGCATTCAAAGAATAAGTTCCATTGTGATTCATATCACAATAAACATCTACATAATATGTTCCTTGAGTGAGACTCCCCTCTAATGTTGTGCTGTTACCGGTGGTATTAACTAAATTTCCATTGCTATCTCTAATAACAAAATCTGCATGACTAATAGAGAGAGTTTCTAAATTAAATTGATAATTTCCATTATTCTCAATTTCAATTGCGAACCAGTCATGGTCACCAGCTGTCTCTAGTTCACCTGTAATTGGGCTGTCAAAAGTAATCGAACCTGCATTTGCAATATCAGATCCAAAATCATCAATAGGTCCTAAATTTTGTGCATTAAGTGAATATGAACCAGTAGAGTTCATATCGCAGTATACATCTAAGAAATATGTACCTTGCGTTAGGACTGAATTAATGGATTGTATTTGATCATTATTGCCTACCGTATTGATAATTAAATTTCCACTACTATCTCTCAATGCAAAATCTGCATGACTAATAGAGAGAGTTTCTAAATTAAATTGATAGTTACCATCATTCTCAATTTCAATTGCAAACCAGTCATGATCACCAGCTGTCTCTAGTTCACCTGTAATTGGACTTTCAAAAGTAATCGAACCTGCATTTGCGATATCAGATCCATAATCATCCTGCGGCGAAACATCTGTAATTGAGATTGTGTAATTAGAAATCTGTGGATTACCAATCCATGAATGCACATCTATAAAGTAATCTCCAGCTTCATCTAAAACAAAGGTGCTACTTAATCCATCATTTAAAAACTCATATGATGCAATTTCACCAGTCCAATCTACAATTTCCATTTGAATGGGATTAGTAAATTCCCAACCAAGTTCATATGGAACTCCAGCTTCTAGCGTTATTGCGAACCAATCATGATCATCGGTAGTATTAATTACTCCTGAAACAGATCCTCCTACTTCTAAAGCTCCACTTGAATTACTAGAGTTTCCATAGTCATCAGTCTCATTAAAATGGATTGTGTAATTAGAGTGTTGTGCGCTATCAAAAGCGAAGTTTGATCCAAATTGCTCGTCTGCAAACCACCTAACGGCAAGATAATAATCCCCTGGTTCAGAAATTAATCCTTCATTTATATCAAATTCAGATACATATCCATCATATGGACTGTAATCATCTGGATGTCCAGGAAAATCAACTGCCAATCTTTCACCTAATGCTCTGTATAAAGACATTTCATAAGATAAAACTGGTATTGGATATGAATGATTCTCTAAAACAAATTCATATGAAGATTGATTATTAAGAGTAACTAAAAACCAATCCTCATCATCTATGTAATGTAAATTTCCATTTATAGAATTACCAACCAATAAATTACCAGTTGTATGTGGATTTGCTGCAAAGTCGTCTAGATTAGACTGAAAATCTGAGTATAAAGTGTAATTTCCTACCCAATCTCCATTTGAATTATTTACCTGTACGTAGTAAGTTCCTAAGGAAAAATTATTAAAACCTACATTAAGAATATTATTGGCATCACTTTCTGCGTAAAGATTACCGTTACTATCGTAAATACTAAGACGTTCGCCTTCTTCCCAACTCCCTAATGGTGAATTTTCAGTATCTATCCAAAAAGCATAATCGTTATGACTTTCAATATTTATTGCAAACCAATCCTCATCAGTGGCATTAATAGAACCCTGGATGCTTTCCCCAAGTGTTATTAAAGTATTGTTTGAAGATAAATAATCTAAATGATCATCATACTCAAGATGATAAGCAGTTAGTTCATAACCACCTTCATAGTGATTATGATTAAAAAGAACATTTGCTGGAGATGTAATGCTTAAAAAATAAGTCCCTGTTTGAAATTCATTTACCCAGTTAATTGATAGACCATTACTGGGCCATGTGGCACCATATTGTTGAATTAAATTCCCATCAGAATCATGTATCCCAAACATATATTGCGACACCCCAAAATCACCAGGTTGGTAAGTATAATTCTCATCGCCATCAGGTAGATCTACAAAATTAAATTGATACGTATTTGCATGTTGGAGATTTACAGCAAACCAATCAGCATCTCCAAAACCATTGATCAAACTTGTAAATGTTTCATTTAAAGTTAATAATCCCGTTGTGGAAGTATCTGAAGCGTAATCAAGTTCAGATGTCCTTAAGGTATTTAAAACATAATTTCCAACTTCATTATTATCTGAACTAACATCCAAATAATATGTTCCAAACATACCGGTTACAAAACTTACATTCAGCTCACCAGAGCCGTTGTAAGCCACTATATCTCCAGCACTATCTCTTAAATATAAAGTTGGATTACTTAATCCTTCTACAGAAAATTGGTAAGAGCTATAATTATCATTAATTAAGAATTCAAACCAATCATTGTCACCATCAACTTCTATAGTTCCATTAATAGATTCACCTAGTTCTAAAGAACCTATTGTTGAAGTATCGGCAGAATAATCATCAACCGGGGTAGTATTTAAGGCATAAAGAGTATAATTTCCTGAATTTACAGATGAGTGTACTTCTAGGTAATAATTTCCAGTTTCATTCTCTGCTATGGATACGTCAATTAAAGTTTGATTACCTGATCCACCCGCGGCATGATTACCAGAGCTATCTCTCATTGTTAAAGATGAATTGCCCGGGCCTTCAAAATAAAATTGATAAGACCCTACGCTATCAAGAGAAATTTGAAACCAATCACTATCAGCCCCATTCTCTCCAATAAATCCACTAACTGATGAGCCAACTTCAATAACCCCACTAGTAGAAGTATTATCAGCAAAATCATCATAAGGTTCTCCATGCGCTAGATGAACCGTATATTCACCACTCCCAGAATCATTCCAAGAGCTAATTCCGATATAATAAGTACCACTTTCCCTCAACCATCCTCCCGAATACCAAATGTCCCAACTTTCTTCTCCATAAAGTGTTTGAAAAGGACCTTCAACTTGATTCCCCTCTGAGTCATATATGGTCACTTCCAAACCTTCGGAAGCTCTTAACGCCGCATCACCAGAAACTCTGATATGAGTTGAAAGTCCTTGTTCTAGGGAAACCTCAAACCAATCATTATCTTGAGTATTTTCTAGTATTCCACTAGAGGTATAATTATTTGGAAGTATTGTTGCATTGTTGATATCAGAGGCATAATCATCATTTGAAGAAATTGTAATGTTGTAGCTGCCTGGATCTGTATGACCACCACTTTCAGCAACATCTCCTCGAATACTGACAAAATATGTTCCACTTTCAGATGGTGTATATATTATTTGAGAATTTAAACCCTCTCCTGAATCATCATCCATTTCCAAGGAGTATCCATCGGAGTTTTGAAGAAATATAAATGGATCTTCTAAGGCTGGTAAATTGTGTATAGATACCCCTATTGCATCAATTGTATAGGTTGTTTGAGCTTCTAATTCAACTGAGTATATGTCATAGTCTCCAAGAAGAGCATAGTTTGGTCCTGGATTTATAACCCCGTAATTAGCTTCGCTAAGATTTAAATAATATCCATTATTTAATCCGCCTGATACAGTATCAGTTTGGTCAAAATGATCTATGGAATATTCTACTTCTGAACTTAAAGTGTAATTGCCTAAGTAATGAGGAGTGTTGTATGGGGTATGTCTTACATCAAAATAATAAGTACCCGAAATTGTAGGGGTAAAATTGTGTTCATCTGTACTGCTCTCAAAAATCCAGTGATCTAATGAACCATTTCCAGTCCTTTGATCACCATCATAAGTATCTCCCGATTCATGTCTTAAATAAATCTCACCAGTGCCATGAATGTTGGGGTCGGGATAAATTTCACTATCAAAAGTAAAGGTGTATGTATTATTTGCGAATAATTCAAAGGCATAGTAATCATTATCCCAATGACTATTAAAAACTCCATTTACAGGTGTTCCGATTTCCGCCGGTAGTGCTTCATCAAAGGTGTGTCCAGCCTCATCAGCACTTCTATTCATCATCCAGAAATCATAAGTGCTATCAGCATTTGATCCATAAATTTGCAGATTTGTTCCATAATGTCCACTTTCTGTGGGTACATAAGTGCCATATCCTAGTTGGCCATCAAATCCAAAATTTGCAACTTGAGTAAAATTGCCATCCGCTGTATAGATTGAAAAAGTTGTTGTTAAATTTGGATTGTCCCATTGATTAAGATGCCATACAAAATCATAATTATTATTTGCTTCCAAGTATATTGTCGTACCATATGAGGCAGTTCCCCAAACCCCTTCTAATTCTCCTTCGAAATGATTATATGACCAATCACTATCATTAAAAGAAGAAATTGAACTGGTAGGTTTTTCGAAACCAAAGACATTTTCATTTTCATAATCTATTTCTCCAGAAAAAATATCGTTATTAAAAGTATCTAAATAGTTAAATTCATTATCATTTAAAAAATAAGATGAAATATGATTATTTATTGTTGATAAGTCATATCCGGAATGGTTAATATTTTCTTCATTTTCAAAACCATAAGCAGCATCATCTAAGGATTCATTGATAGAAGATTCATCAATGAAACCATTGTTTTTAATGTATTTGCTTGGACTCGTTACCACATTCACCTAGTAGCACGTATTTTACTAATAATATCTTAATATTTTCCGTTAAAAAATTCAACAAATATCAATACAATTTTGTCAATAAATTCTATGGCATAAAAGATATTTATCCTGTAAAGCTTTTTCATTTTAAAAATTAATTAAATATATTTTTTGTAATATGTAAAATAATATGGAATTAAAAGATTGAAAAATATCTTCGAAATGTCAGAATTGGCTAAATACGGATTACTTGAAACTGCAATAAAATCAAGAATTATGTGTGATTTAGTAAATGATGATATTGATGTTAAAAATGAAATAGCTCTTAAATTAAAGGAACAATTATTAAAGAAGTTATCTTTAAAAAACAATAATGAGAAAGAGTTATGGCTCCAAAAAAGAAGTCTTAATGAAGAAGATCTAGATTATATTTCTCAAATAAATTTTAAGTGGAGTTTGTTTTGTAGAAATAAATTTAAAAATAATTTGAAGTCATTATTTTTAAAACGAAAAGATGAATTAGATATGGTTATTTATTCACTTTTGAGAGTAAATGACGAAAATCTAATTAGAGAACTTTACCAACAAATATATGAAAATGAATCATCATTTATGGAAATTGCAGCTCAATATTCAGTTGGACCTGAAAAAAGGACTGGAGGCTTAATTGGTCCTGTTCCAATGAATAATCCTCATCCATTTCTTGCTGAATTATTAAGAGTGAGTCATCCAGGAAAATTGAGTCCTCCTATTAAATTTGATAAATGGTGGATATTGATTAAACTTGAAGAAATGCAGAGCGCAAAATTTAATGAAAAAATTAAAGAAAAGTTAGCACTTTTGGAAGGAGAGAAGCTTCTTAAGAAAAAAGTTCATGATCAACTTGAAAACTAATGAATTTAAATGAGTTAAAAATCTTTCTAAAGAAATCTCAACCTTTCAAAGAGCTTTCAGAAAATGAACTTAATAATCTTACAAATAATAGTTTTTTAAAAGAAATAAATATTGGCGAAAGAATAATTGAATTCAATAAAATTCCTGAGTTTATACCATTACTAATTTCAGGATCTCTGAGACTTCTTGTTTTGGATGAGAATCAAAATCCAATAACTTTAGAAAAAATTAAAGAGACAAAGTTATTAGGTTGGTCCGTAATATTGCGCGGTAAATGCGAAATTTCAATAATTGCATCATCGAAGAGCAAGATTTTGTTGATTCCTTCAATGTTTTTTATTTCTATTTTAGATAATACAAATATAAAAAAATATATTTCTCAGGCTTCTTTAGAGGAGGTTTACTCTATATTCAATATTGCCAATATTAACAAAGTTTTTAATAAACAAAGATTCATAAATTGGTATAAACAAAGCGATTTAAGAGCATATCAAATTAAAAATAATCAAGAAATAAAATCAGGTAAATGGTTAGTAAGTAGTGCGAATATAAAGAATTTTTCCATCGGAGACAAAATCGATTCTCCAAATAAAATCGAATTAAAGGGTAAATTAACTGGGAGATTAATCTCTTTTGTTAATTCACCCCAAAGTATTTTCGAAAAAGACGCTGAATCTGAATCTATTAAAACAAAAATTAGTTCTAATAAATCAAAAAGTTATGACGAAAGTTTTTTAATTCAAAAAGAAATAGAGGAACGAGAGGCTCTTAAAGATCTTTATGGGAATCAAAATATAAAAAACAAATTTCCCCATATAAAAGGAGAAGGTGAAATTTTTGAAAAATTTGCAGTAATTAAAATGTTGTCTAGATATTTCGAATTGCCATTTAAAAAAGATATCTTATTAGAAATTCTAGAACAGCAAAAAATTTCTGGAAAACTTAAAAACTTTGGATTAATTCAAATGTCCGGTCTTCTAGATATGCAAGGATTAAACACAAATAAATTATCCATAAATCAAAAAAATCTTAATAGAATTCCATTCCCATCATTATTCTTGTATCAGAATAGATTCTTAATAATATGGAATATTAACAAGGAAGGTATCACTTTGAGTGATCCTGTGAAGGGCCAACTTAAATTAAGTTTTGAAGACTTCAAGATTTTAGATGATAAACCTACAATAGATCTTCTTAATGTAAATAGGACAAAAAATAGTCCAAAAAAACGCTTTGGACTTAACTGGTTCATACCTCATGTTGTAAAACATAGAAAAATATTATTACAAGTATTTTTTGCAAGCTTTTTTGTTCAATTATTCCAATTATTTAATCCATTATTAATTCAGCAGATAATTGATGCGGTTGTCTCCCAGGGTAATGTCAATAGTCTTAATGTGTATGGAACATTATTGATTACTTTCGCGATTGGTGAAGCATCTTTAGGATTTCTCAGAACATATTTATTTAATGATACAACTAATAGAATTGATATCTCATTAGGGTCACAAATAATAAATCACTTATTTAAATTACCACTAAAATATTTTTCAAATAGACCTACTGGGGAAATTTCTAATCGAATTAATGAATTATCTAAGATAAGGAATTTCCTTACAAGCAGAGCACTTACTTTGATATTGGACGCACTTTTCTGTTTTATATATATCTCTGTAATGCTTATTTATAGTGTCAAACTTACGATTTGGGCATTTGTAGTGCTCCCAGTTTTTATATTGATAACTGCTTTGATTTCTCCAATTGTAAAAAGGCAACTGAGAGAGCAAGCAGTCTCCTCATCAAAAGTTCAAGCTCATTTAGTAGAAACATTAGGGAATATGGAAACTGTTAAAGGACAAAATATGGAGCTCTTTAGTAGATGGCGATGGCAACAACTATATGGAAAACAAATTAATTCAGGTTTTAAAAATGTGATAACAAATGGAATAGCAACATCTTTATCTACATTTTTTCAACAATTATCAAGTCTATTTGTTCTTTTGGCGGGAATAAAATTAGTCCTCCAAGGAGAATTAACTTTGGGTCAATTAATAGCATTTAGAATAATTGCAGGATATGTGACTCAACCTCTTCTAAGGTTAACCACTTTATGGCAATCATTTCAGGAAACATTTATTTCTCTTGAGAGAATTGCAGATGTAATTGATAACCCACAAGAAATTGAAATACATGGTGAGGGTCTACCTCCAATAAATCAGATAAAAGGAAATATAGAATTTAAAAATGTTAGCTTTAAATATCATGAAAAATTTCCATTTATCCTTAAGGATATTAATCTAAAAATTAAAGCAAGTAACTTTATTGGAGTTGTAGGATCTTCAGGATCAGGGAAAAGCACACTTTTTAAATTATTAGGGAAGACTTTTGAACTTACTAAAGGAAATATTTATATTGATGGTTATGACATTAGTAAAGTAGATTTATATTCTCTTAGAAAACAAATTGGATATGTACCTCAAGATTCTGTACTTTTCGAGGGAACTATTAGAGAAAATATTTCCATAACAGCTCCAAATTCTAGTTTCGATCAAATAGAATCAGCTGCAAGAATTGCATGTGCTGATGAATTTATCCAAAATTTACCATCAAGTTATAATTTTCAGGTAGGTGAGAAAGGGCAAAATTTGAGTGGTGGACAAAGACAAAGAATTGCTATCGCAAGAACTATATTAAACAAACCCAACATGATAGTTTTAGATGAATCAACGAGCGCCTTGGATCCTGATACAGAAAAATTAATGATCGATAATTTAAAAAAATATGCGAAAAATATTACTTTTATTTTTATTACTCATAGATTAAATGCTATTAAGATTGCAGACGAAATAGTTGTTTTAGATAAAGGTAAAGTAGTAGAAGTTGGCAATCATGAAAAATTATTAGGAAATAAGGAAAGATACTACACTTTATATTCACAACAAAATATGGATAATTAATAATGAAATTTTTTAGAAAAAGTCAATCAACTGATACTCCTGATGTTAATTCTGAGTTTCTTCTTAATCCAATATCTAGATGGTCTCAGGCAGTTACTTTAACTTTAATTTCTCTTTCTAGTTTTGGACTTATTTTTGCCTTCTTTACTCGTATTGAAGAAGTTGTTATTGCAAGAGGTGATTTAGAGAGTAGTATTCCTATTCAAAATATATATCCTCCAATTGGGGGATTTGTTTCAAATGTATTAGTTAAAGAAGGAGAGCTTATAGAGGTAAATCAACCCTTAATACAGATTGAAACAGATTTAACAATTAAGACAAAAAACATTATTAAAGATCAAATAAAAATTGAAAATGAAAGGTCTTCAGCAGAGACGAAAATATTAGAATTTCAGAAAGAAAGTTTAATTGAATCCAAAAAGAATCAGTCGAAAATTTTATTAAAACTTGATTCTTTACTAAACGAAGGCGGGATTTCACAATTAGAATATTTAGATAGGAAAGAAAAATACTTCGATACAGTAAGTAAGATTTATCAAAAAGACTCTGAAATAATCAAAATAAACAAAGATAGTGAAAAAATACTTAATGGATTTAAAAAGGAATTAGAGCAAATAAATAAAACATTAAGCTATAAGAATATTAGATCTTCCATAAAAGGAAAAGTTTTCGATCTAAGAACCATACAGCCTGGGATTTTGATAAGAGATAATGAAAATGAACCAATAATGAAAATAGTTCCAATAGATTCTTTGTTTGCAAAAATTTTTATTTCCAATAAAGATATAGGTTTTATTAATGTGGGTCAAAAAGCAAAAATTAGAATTGACTCATACCCTTTTACAGAATTTGGTGAAATTGATGGTGTTCTCAAAGATATTGCTGATGAAGTCGTTTTCTTAGATAATCAAAGTAAAATCCCTTTTTATCCAGCTACAGTAAAATTAAATAAACAATATCTAGAAAAAAATGGGAATAAATATTCTCTTATTTCGGGCCAAACAGTTCAAGTGAATTTAATATCAAGAAATAAACGGGTTATAACAATATTGACCGATGTATTTACTAAATCCATTGATTCTCTAAAATCAATAAGAACCAAACCAAATTAATCAGAATACTTACTTGAAATATTGAGGTATTCTTTATAAGATTTAATAAGAAAATTACAAACATTATTAAATGACTGACAGTCAATCAAACATAATTAAAAATGAAAAAGAATCTGATCCCAAAAACCCTCAGATTAATTTAGATGGTAAAACATATGATTTTAATTCTTTAAGCGATGAAGTAAAAGAATTAGTTAGAGGAGTTCAAATTGCTGATACCCAAATAAGAATGCATCAAGATGCACTGAAACTTATAAATCTTGGCAAAGGTTCAATTATTGCTCAAATTAAACAGAAATTAGAGGGTTAATTTTTAATAAAAAAATAAATTCAATACCCAATACCCAATACCCAATACTCTAAATAAATTAATTGGAATTTAATCTATATTATCCAGTCATATAAACCATTATTTAGAAATAAAGCTATTAGTTTTCCATTGCAAGTATAACCTTTGTTATTTCAGTATTATTTAATAACTTTTTTCTGGTTTCTCATATCTAGAGAATACGGTTTGTGATAAAAGGTATCCTGCAATTGCTGCGGCAGCAAAAGCAAGTCCATTTTTGAATAACGGTATAATTTCGCTTGTTCTAGAAATTATTGGTGTTAAACCGAAAATGCCAAAGAGCATCCCCCATAAAGGAGAAAGAAGAGCTAAAAATCCAATTGATATGATTTGACCCTCTTTCCTAGGGGCAGCAGCAAATCCTGCGACTAATCCTCCTAAAATAGAACTACACAAAGTCCATATGTATTGTTCTTTTGGTAATCCAGGAACAACTTGGCATCCACCTCTGTCAAGACAAATTTTTACAGAATTAATTGCATCTAACACTGCTCCATCTTCTCCATGATCTTTTACGTAGTATTGATTTCCGAATCTTGTTTGAAGTTCCACCCAAAATAATCTTGGCATGAAAGCAAAATAGGCTTCACCAACATTAAAATTTAATAAATTCCCTCCTCTAGGGTCT
>MDTB01001034.1_pt1 | contig 10751 bp, 13 predicted proteins | sample 811161 | NCBI WGS metagenome assembly MDTB01 (sample SAMN05326650, study PRJNA326480) | marine metagenome | isolation source: seawater | place: Mediterranean Sea | collected 2009 | reverse complement strand
ATTTTAGTGGCGGAGAGACTGGGATTCGAACCCAGGAAAGAGTTGCCCCTTTGCCGGTTTTCAAGACCGGTGCTTTCAACCGCTCAGCCATCTCTCCATGTCACACATTTATATTAAAAAAAATAATTTCTACAACATAATAAGTTTTTTACTATATCTTAGGGTATTTTAGGTGTAATTGTCCTTGTACATCTCAATTCTATGAAAAAATTTAATCAAGGTATTATTCTTAGTGGTTTGGGATCCTTTTGGTGGGGAGTAATTGGAGTAATTTATTTTAAATCATTATCTTTTGTAGGTCCTTTCGAATTAGTCATACATAGGTGTTTGTGGACAACAATATTTTTGTTAATTACAACTTTTTTTTTATTCAAGTGGCAAAAGTTTATTATTATTTTAAAATCATCGAAAAAAGTATTTGTATTGTTTTTATCCTCAATTTTAATTCTCATAAATTGGTCAGTTTGGATATATGCAGTTTCTACTAATCAAATCATTAATGCTAGTTTTGGTTATTTTATAATGCCTATTATGAGTGTTTTTTTTGGTCACATATTTTTTAAAGAAGATCTAAATTTTAAAATAATTTTATCAATTGCATTAGTCTTATGTTCAATATTTTATATGTTATATGAATTTAAGACTATTCCTTGGATAGGTTTAACAGTTGCTACGTCTTGGTCACTCTATAACGTTTGCAGAAAATTAATTAAAGTTGATACTGATATTGGTTTATTAGCGGAAAGTTTTTTTATATTTCCATTTGCATTTGTAGCTCTTGTTTATTTATTTAATATTGAAGTTAATTACTTTTCAACAAACAATATTTCAATGATGTTTTTGTTAATTTTAGCTGGGCCTATAACGGTTATACCGTTATTTTTATATGTAAAGGGTGTTGAGTTATCTGGTCTTGGACCTACAGGTATGATATTTTATATAACACCATCCTTTCAATTTTTGTTAGGGTACTTTTATTATGAGGAAATATTTTCTTTTGAAAAGTTTATAAGTTTTATAATTATATGGGTTGCAGTTATAATTTATTTAAGAAATTTATATGAAAAAAATTAATATTATAATTTCGTCATTATTTTTAGTATTGATAACCTTTACCAATGTTAATTCTAATGAAAAATTTAATTCATGGATTATAAAATTTAAAAAAAAGGCTATTGATGAAGGTATTTCAGAAAAAACAGTCAATATCGTGATGGATAATGCAATTTTCCTACCAAAAGTTATTGAATATGACAGGTACCAACCAGAATTTTATGAGGATACAAAAACTTATGTTTTAAAGAGAACATCTAACGATAAAGTTAAAAAGGGTAAAAAAATATACAAAAAAAATAAAAATTTAATTAATGTTGTTGATGAAGAATTTAAAGTTGAAAAAGAACTTTTGTTAGCTTTAATGGGCATTGAGACAAATTATGGTACATACTTAGGTAAAATGGACATAATTTCATCGTTAGCAACTTTGAGTTACGATAAAAGAAGAAGCGAATTTTTTACATATGAATTAATCACAATTTTAAAACTAATAGATCAGAACAAAATTAATAAAAATATTTTATTTGGTTCTTGGGCAGGTGCCTTTGGACACTTCCAATTTATGCCAACAACAATTTCTAATTACGCTATAGATTATGATAATAACTCAATTATTGAATTAAAAAAAGAATATGATTCTTTTGCTTCTGCCGCTAATTATTTGAACAAAATTGGTTGGAAAAAAAATGACCCATGTTTTTTTAGAATAGAATTAAAAGAAAATATACCAAGAAAATTTTTAAATACATCTGCAAAAAAAATAATAAATAAGAAAAAATTTAAATTTTATAAAAAATTTATTAAGGAAAATGAAAAATATAATATAAGTGATAAAGTAAAAGTAGCCATAGTAACGCCTGATAGTGATATTGTTAAAAATAATAACAAGTTAGATCCCGCATATTTAGTTTTTTCAAATTATGATAAGGTTTTAAAATGGAATAGATCTTTGAGATTTGCATTAGCCGTATGCACATTAAAAAATAAATTTAGTAATGAATTATAAAAATTTTATAATTTTATTTTTTGTGATTTTAATTAGTTGTACGTCAAATAATGTTAGCAAAAACATTAATATAGATAATAATATTTATTCTAATAAGGGTTTTGCATTAATATTTTCTGAAGAATTAATTAAAAATAAAAAAATCAAAAAAAAAATTGACACTCGTAGTTTAGATATAAACCATAGCTATCTACCTAAGGGGACTAAAGTTAAAATTACTAATCTTTTAAATAACAAATCAATTGTTGCGAATGTCACAAGAAAAATTAATAATATTGACTTTTATAATTCAATAATTTCAAAACGTATTTCAAATGAGTTAGAAATTAATATTAATCAACCATATGTTGAAATTAAAGAAATTAAAAATGACTCAATATTTTTGGCGAAAAAATCTAAAACATTTGATGAGGAAAAAAATGTTGCTAACAAAGCTCCTGTAGACTTAATAAGTGTAAATGATTTAAATTCTTCTAACGAAAAAATGTTAAAAACAAAAAATAATTTAAATTTTTCTTATTCATTGAAAGTGGTTGATTTTTATTTTTTAGAAAATGCTAAAATCTTGAAAAAAAATATAAGGGATAATACTGATATTGAAATTATAAACATTTTATCTATCTCAAAAAATGTGCATAGAATCACACTCGGGCCTTACGATAATATTAATTCTTTAAAAAAGGATTTCTATAGTATAAGAGCTTTGGGATTTGAAAATATAGATGTTATTAAAAATGATTAAAACAAAAAAATTTGCAATTTATTTTTTAGTTTCCTATTTTAGTTTTTCTACTATATGTTTCTCTGCATTTGATATAAATGTCAGAACTGCAATTTTGCAAGATTATTTATCAGGTGAAATTCTATACGAAAAAGATACACAAAGGTCTATTTATCCTGCCTCTATGACTAAAATAATGACTTCAATTGTGGTCTTTGACCTGTTAAAAAGTGGTGATTTAGATCTAGATGACAAAGTTATGGTTTCTGAAAATGCATGGAGGCTTTCACAATCAGGATACTCATCTATGTTTATTATGGTCGGTGACGAGGTAACAATTGAAGAATTGTTAAAAGGTATAATAGTTGCATCTGGAAATGATGCATGCGTAGCATTAGCCGAAGGTGTGGCTGGTTCCGAAGAGGAATTTGCAATTATGATGAATTCTAAAGCATCTGAAATTGGAATGTATAATTCAAATTTTACAAATGCATCAGGTATAAATGATCCAGATAATTTTTCTACAGTTGAAGATATTTTATTAATGTCAAATTATTTAATTAAAAATTATCCAGATTATTATGAATATTTTAAAGAAAAAACGTTTACCTGGGATCGGACTGGTGGTGATCCAATCACTCAAGGTAATAGAAATCCTTTATTATATAAAAACTTTGGCGCAGATGGAATTAAAACTGGGTATCTCGCTGTAGAAAAATATTCTTTAGCCAGCTCTATTAAAAAAGGTGAACGAAGATTAATTGCAGTTGGAAGTGGTTTTGATACAAAAAATTCAAGATCTAGACAATCAAAAAAACTTTTAACATGGGGCTTGACTAACTTCGACACAATTCAAATAGCCAAAACTAACTCTGAATTATCTAAACTTAAAGTATGGTTAGGAAAAAAAAGTGAAGTTCAAGTTTATGTAAAGGAAGATATTTATAAGACAATACCAAAAGCAAGAAAAAAAAATTTAAAAGCATATATAGAATATAATGGACCAATACTTGCGCCAATTAAAAAAAATCAAACAGTGGGAATTTTAAAAATCTTATATAAAAATGAAATTATTAAAGAACACAAAGTTTACGCTTTAGAAGATGTAAAAAAATTAAATGTAATTTCAAGAGTCATTAAATCCATTAATTATCTTATTTGGGGTGATGTATAAGAAAATCATAGTATTTGAGGGTATAGATGGATCCGGAAAAACTTATCATATTAATAAGGTTTCTGAATATTTAAAATATAAAAAAATAAAATTTATAAAAATTAGAGAGCCAGGGGGAACTAAAAATTCGGAAATTATAAGAAAAATTATTCTTAACGGTAAATCAACATTTAAAAAAAAAAACAGATTTATTACTTTATTTAGCTTCTAGAAATGAAAACTATGAAAATCTAATTAAACCCAATATCGATAAAAAGATAATTTTAATTGATAGATTTAAAGACTCGACTATAGCCTATCAACATTATGGAATGAGGATAAATAAAGATATAATAGAAAAAATCAACAATTTTATAATAGGAGATTTAAAAATTGATTATACTTTTTTACACACTGTACCTTTAAAAAGTATTAAAAAAAAAATATCTGGTAAAAAAAACAAATACGATATGTTTAATAAAAACTTTTATAAAGAGGTGCAACGAGGTTTTTTAAAAATATTAAAGAAAAATAAAAATAAACTAATTATAGATTCTTCAAAATCAAAAAAATATAATACTCAAATAATCAAAACTAAGATTAATAAAATTTTAAACATCAATGAATAACAATTTGTTAAATGAGGAACTTATGAATTTTAAATCTGATTTTAATTTCTTTGTGAATTTATATCTAAATAATAAATTACCACAATCCTTAATCTTAAGTGGTGAAAGAGGAATAGGAAAATTAAATTTTATATATCATTTTGTAAATTTTATTTTGTCTATAAATGTGGAAAATAAATATGATTTAAATAATTATAGGATTAATTCCACAAGTAAAACATATAAACTTTTATCTCAAAATACTCATCCGAATTTGTTTTTTATCTCACCTAGCAAAAATAAAAAAGTTATTGAGGTTATCCAAATTAAAAAAATGCAAGAATACTTAAACACTACTACTTTTAATAAATTACCAAAAATTGTTATAATTAATAAAAGTGAAACTCTAAATATTTCTTCATCTAATTCTCTTCTTAAATCACTAGAGGAAAATTATGAAAATGTTTATTTTATTTTAATACACAATGTTAAAAAAAACCTATTAACAACAATAAAATCTAGATGTATTGAATTTAAACTTTTTTTAAAAATTGAAGAAAGAATTAAAAAAATTGAGAAGATAATAGATGATCAATACCATTCATTAAATTTAGATTTTAAAGATAAATATCTTAGCTTTAATTTTTATAAGGATCTACAAAATTATTGTATAGATAATAATTTAGATATTAAAAAGATAAATCTAAACGATCTTTTTTTAAATATATTTACAAAACATAATTTAAAAAATAATGAGTTTATATCAAATAATTTATTTTTATTGATACAACTTTTTTTATATAAATCTTTTAAAAATAAATTTAATAATGAGAAATATATTTCGTTATTAAATTACTTTAGCAAAAGGTTTGAAGATATTAATAAATATAACTTAGATTTGGAGTCACTGGTACTTGAATTTAAATATTTGATTTATGACAAAAAATAATTTTTATATTACAACACCTATTTATTATCCATCTGCAAAACCTCATATGGGACATGCATATTCCAGTATTGTTGCTGATTTTTTTGCAAGATTTAAAAGAATAAACGAATATAATGTTTTTTTTTTAACTGGTACCGATGAACATGGTCAAAAAATTCAACGAGCAGCATCTGAAGCAAAAAAAGATACACTTCAATTCTGTGATGAAATAAGTTCTAATTTTAAAAATTTATCAGCGGTTTTAAACCTTTCGAATGATGATTTTATAAGAACCACTGAAAAACGTCATAAAATCGCGGTAGAACAATTATGGAATGTTTTAATTAATAAAGATGAGATATACCTATCAAAATATTCTGGCTGGTATTCTGTATCTGATGAGGCTTTTTATTCTGAAAATGAGATTGAGGAAAAAGATAATATCAAAATCAGTAAATTATCTGGCTCAAAAGTTGAATGGGTAGAGGAGGAGTCTTTTTTCTTTAAATTATCTAAATGGGAAAAAAAATTACTTGAATATTATGAAAAAAATCCTGGATTTATAAGACCGGAGAGTAGAAGAAATGAAGTTATCAGTTTTGTTAAAGGAGGCCTTAAAGATTTATCTGTAAGTAGAAAATCTATAACCTGGGGGATAAATGTACCTTCTCAAAAAGACCATATTATTTACGTATGGTTAGATGCACTAACAAATTATTTGAGTGCACTCGATTATCCAAACATTAATACTGATAAATATAAAAATTTCTGGCCTGCATCTGTTCACATAATTGGTAAAGATATATTAAGATTTCATGCTGTTTACTGGCCAGCTTTTTTGTTAGCTGCAAATTTACCGTTACCTAAAACTATATACGGACATGGTTGGATCTTATCCAATGAAGAAAAAATGTCTAAATCGAAAGGAAATATATTAGACCCCTTAGAAATTATTGATAAATATGGCCTTGATCCTTTAAGATTTTATTTATTAAAAGAAGTTTCTTTTGGTAACGATGGCAATATATCAAAAGAAAAATTAGAAAGTTGTATTAATAGTGATCTTGCCAACAATTACGGAAATTTATGTCAGAGAGTAATATCTTTTAACGAAAAAAATTTGAATTTAGAAATCCCAAAAAATATAAAATTTAACAATGAAGATTTAAATTTATTAAATAGATTTAAAGAAAACCATAGTAAAATTGAAAATGCGGTAAATAAACAAGATATAAATTTTTATATGAATTTTTTAATGGAAAATTTGTTTGCAGCTAATAAATATTTTAATGACCAAGAACCTTGGAATAAAAAAAATGATCTTGATAGATTAAATACTATTATCTATGTCAGCTTAGAATTAATTAGAAAAATTTCTATTTTGATGTATCCAATAATACCTGAAACTTCTTTAAAAGCTTTAAATATTTTTAATATTAAAGAAAAAGATATCAACTTTAATTCATTATTAAATAATGAGTTCTTAAAACAAGGTATAAAAATAAATAAAATTAATATACTTATTAAAAAGATAATAAATGATTGATTCTCATTGCCATTTAGATCGTGAACCATTAATTAATAATTTTGAAGAAGTCATGCAAAGGGCTAAAAACGTTGGTATAGAAAAAATTTTAACCATTTGTACAACTAACAAAAATTTTTCTGAAATAGAAAATTTGGTAAAAAAAGATCAAATAATATATGGCACATTTGGTATACACCCACATGAAACCCATAGTAATTTTACAAATAAAGATCAAATAGTTAGAAATGTTTCTAAAAATAAAAAAATTATTGGGGTAGGGGAAACCGGTTTAGATTTTTACTATAATAACAGTGATAAAGTTTCGCAAATTAATAGTTTTGAAGAACATATTCTTGCATCTATAGAACTAAATATGCCAATTATTATACACTCTAGAAATGCAGAAGATGAAACATTTGAATTATTAAACAAATACAAAAATCAAAATATAAAAATTCTGATGCATTGTTATACTGGTAGTTTAGAACTTGCAAAAAAAATCCTTGATTTGAATACATACTTTTCTGCAAGTGGTATTATAACATTTAAAAAGAGTGCAGACTTAAATAATACTTTTAATTTCATTCCTTCTGATAAAATATTAATTGAAACAGATAGTCCATTTCTTGCACCTGTACCCAAAAGAGGAAAGAGTAATGAACCGAGTTATCTGAAATATACATTAGAACATATGGCAAAAATTAAAAATATTTCTTCACAAGAAATGGAATTAATAACTACTCAAAATTTTAAAAAATTATTTGAAGTAAATTAATGTCTATAAAATTTATAATTTTAGGGTGTGGTAGTTCATTAGGAGTTCCTAGAATTGATGGTTTTTTTGGCAATTGTGACCCAAAAAATAAGAAAAATTATAGAACTAGATGCTGTGCATTAATAAAATCTAAAAATAAAAATGTTTTAATTGATACATCTCCCGACTTAAAGCAACAATTAATCAAGAATAAAATTAATAATATTGATAAAGTTTTTTATACTCATCATCATGCAGATCAGACACACGGTATAAATGAACTACGTTTTTTTTACTTAAAGAATAGAAAAAAGATAGATATATATACTAATAATTTAACAAAAAAATATTTATTAAATTCGTTTGGATATTGCTTTAAAAAAAATAGAGAATATCCACCTATATTACAGAACAATTCTTTAAAAAAAAAACATTCATATCAAGATAACGGTAAGACTATTAGTCTTAAATCTATAAAGGTTGAACATGGAAATATTGATAGTATATGTTATGTAATTAACAATAAGTTAGCTTACGCTAGTGATGTTAGCAAAATACATAAAAAAGATTTAAAATCACTTAATAATCTTAAATATCTAGTAATTGATTGTCTTCAATATAATCAACACCCATCACATTATTGTTTAACAGATATTCTGTTATTAATAAAGAGTGTAAAACCAAAAAAAACAGTTTTAACAAATTTAGCTAACTCTATTGACTACAATCAGATTAAAAAAAAGTTACCCAAAAATGTTATCCCAGCTTATGATGGTTTAACTTTAAGTATTTAGCAAAGTTTCTATTTTTGAAATAATCTTATTTGAGGTAGGGTTCGTAAAAGATGAAAATGTATCTTCAATTTTTCCTTCATTATTTATTAAAATTTTATGAAAATTCCACTTAGGTATTGCTGATTTTCCATGATTTTCTTTTGCCCATTTAAATATATCATGAGCACTATCACCTTTAACATCGTAAATAGACGTAATTGGAAAAGTAATATTAAAATTCACCTCACAAAATTCCTTTACCTCTTTTTCTGTTTTTTTTTCTTGATTAAATGAATTCGATGGGACGGCTAATACTAATAAACCCTTATCCTCATATCTTTCCCAAATATTTTGCATATCATTATATTGCTTTGTAAAGCCGCAAAAACTTGCAGTGTTTACTAATAATATTGCTTTTTTATTTTTAAATTCTTTTAGCTCAATTGATTTTCCATTAACAAGTTCAATAGAAAAATCAAAAAAAACTTTTTCATAATTTGCTAAAGCTTTTGAAGAAAAAAAAGAGATCATTAAAAATAATATTGATATTAATTTACTAAAATTAGAAAATTTCATTTCTTTGGTGATAATAATATAAGAAAATATCCAAATAACGTTGATAATAATGACCCACCTAAAACTCCTATTTTAACACCATCCATATAACTCATATTTTCTACAAACGCTAAATTACCTACGAATAAGCTCATAGTAAATCCTATACCAGTTAAAACCCCTACACCATAAAAACTAATCCAATTAGCTTTTGATGGCATTTGCGCTAATTTAAATTTAATTGATAAGTATGAAAAAATAAAAACACCAAATTGTTTTCCTAAAAATAATCCCAATAATATGCCTAGCGGAACTTTTGACATGAAAGAAGATAACGACAATCCTTCTAAAGATACACCCGCATTGGCAAAAGCAAACAAAGGCATTATTCCAAATGCAACGTAAGGACTTATTGCATGCTCAATTTTGATTAATAACGAGAATTCTTTGGGTTTTTTTCTATGAGGTATAGTTGTTGCTAACAATACTCCTGCTATCGTAGCATGTATTCCTGATTGGTGAGTGAAATCCCACATTACAATTCCAATCAAAAGATAAAGTATAAAATTTTTAACGTTAAATTTATTTAAAATTAAAAGTAAAATGAAAGCTACTACAATTAAACCCAAATAGTGAATTTTCAAATCACCTGTATAAAAAAATGCAATTATAATGATTGCACCTAAATCATCAATTATCGCTAAGGCTGTCAAAAAAACTTTTAGTGATATAGGAACTCTTGACCCTAATAATGACAAAACTCCTAAGGAAAAAGCAATATCTGTAGCTGATGGTATTGCCCAACCTCTTAATGTTTCCGTATCACCATAATTTATAAAAATATAGACTAGCGCTGGTACAACCATGCCTCCAATTGCACCCATTATTGGAAGCATTGCTTGTTTAAAATTAGACAATTCTCCTTCAATAAATTCTCTTTTAATTTCTAGCGTAACAAAAAAAAAGAATATCGCCATTAAGGCGTCATTGATCCAATGCAGAACAGATAGTTTTATTCCAAAATCATTTATTCCAATAAATAAATATTTATCCAAGGTTTCAAAATAAATTTTTGATAAATCTGAATTACTTACTATTAAAGCTAATATTGCACTTATTAATAAAACTAAACCACTTGCAGCTTCTAATTTAAAGAACCACTTAAACGGACTTGATAAGTATCTTAACATTTTTAATTAATTAAATTTATTGTAAGTAATTTTATATCTATCAAACTTTGATATAAATTGTCTAAATAAAAGTTGATATTTGGAATAATATAGCTCAAGGGAACCTTAAAAGTATCTATTAAGATAACAATAGCTATGATCGATATTAAGAAAACCAAAAATAACTTAGAAAAATTTTTATTTTTCTCTCTCTTGATTGCTGGTAAATATTTTTTATTCTCTTTTGTTTTATCTACTTTTGGTTTTATGGCTTCTTTATTTTGTTTAACCCGTATAATCTCTCGGTTTTCATCTTCCTTAATTGATGTATTCGCTGTCGCAGTGTCTTGTTTTCTTTCAATATTTTCCGATGGTTTAAAAAACCATGTATGATTACATACTCCACATTTTACCAAGCGACCTTCTTTAGGTATTAATTTATCATCAATATTAAAACTTTTTTGATCACAGGGACAAACAATAATCATAATTTCCTATAT
>MDTB01240012.1_pt1 | contig 10752 bp, 7 predicted proteins | sample 811161 | NCBI WGS metagenome assembly MDTB01 (sample SAMN05326650, study PRJNA326480) | marine metagenome | isolation source: seawater | place: Mediterranean Sea | collected 2009 | reverse complement strand
CTGAAACATGGATGCATCTTCCTCATCTGCTCCTTGTAGTCTCCAGACCTCATCGGTTGATGGAATAAACTGCTTTGAGATTTTAATTAATCTTGGATCTGACCATACGAACCGTCGGCCTGCTGCACCGTTATTTCATGTACAACCAAGAGGATGTCCATTCATCACCCACAGCAGCAAGGGCTTTTGTTCTCTTTCAGATTCTACCAGTCCATCGTAGAAGGTGCTCCTCCAAGGAATCTCTGCCCAAGACAGCTCATCTTTAGTTGGTCTTATGAATTCTTGCCACATGTCATAGGTACTTTCATTAAGGTTAAAAGGTTGATGATCACTTTTACATCCATAAAGAACAATTAATAATAAAATTTTTTTCAATTATTATTCCAGGTAATATGTTTAAATCTACTATTAGATAAATCAGTATAAAATAATTTCAAAACCGCCTTCTTTAAATAATATTTAGATAAGGTTAATTATAAAAGAAAGGTTTCTTTATGTCTCTTTAATGATGCTTAGATTTGGTTCTTATAAGTTTCTAGTTAAAACACTTTGAATAGAATGGCAAAGCAAATAATATTTTTCATCACGTTAACGACAAGTTTGTCTTCACAAGTAGATTATGATTCGCAAATTAAACCAATTTTCCAAGCTAACTGTATAGGATGTCATGTTTCTGGTGGGTCTGCAACTCTCGATTTAACCTCCTATGATGGCGTTATGAGCGGGGGATGGAGTGGGCCATCGATTTTACCAGGGAACCCAGATAGCAGTCTATTATACATGCGAATTATCCTTCCAGTGGGTTCTCCTGGGAGCATGCCTCCGAATATTCCTTTATCTGAAAATGAGGTTGATTTAATTAGGCAATGGATAAGTGAGGGAGCAACACTAGAATTAGATAATGGGATAAATCATCCAGTAAACTTCGAACTCCATCAAAATTATCCCAACCCATTCAACCCTTTTACAATTTTGCATTATGTTCTTCCAGAAAATAATTATGTAAAAATCACTATTTACGATATTGTAGGTAGACCAGTGAGAAACCTCATTGATGGTTATCAAAGTGCAGGTGATCAAGTTGTAAAATGGGATGCTACCAATGACCAGGGAGAACCTGTTCCTGCAGGATTATACCCTTATAAGATTGTTTCAGGGAATTTCACTGATATGGGAAAAATGATGTTTCTTAAGTGAGCCAATCTAAAACTAAAATTGAAACCTAAATCCTAAATCAATGGTCCTGCCGTAGTGTTGTTCAAGACTTTTTGCTCTTTTTTCTCTTGGAATTTGATTTAAGGTTTCAAGCACTGATTCATCTATTTCAGCTTGGTCAACTAAGCTATGGTAATAACTATGTTCTAGTTCTGGATCATATAAATTAAAGCCTCTCATTCTATTTACATCAACTGCCTCAAAAAGGTTACTGATGTTCAAATATAATTCTAGTCCTTTAACAGGCAATCCCTGTTTTAAAGAGAGGTCATATCTTTTATATGAATCTGTATCTTGTCTCATTTCGGGCCAGAAATCTGTGTTCGAGAAAACATTGGATATGTAATTCATTGAAAATCTTATGGCAAATGCTTTATAATCATATCCCAAGGAATAGTTTAAAATATCTTGGGGTTGGTCTAAGAGTCTATCAACATAAAACGTATCTAAATTAGTTGTAGTAACTTCTAAAACAGGTTCAAATGTTATTTGGTGTTCAAATACAGTTCTGGGATATTTCACCTTTGAAAATATTCTGCTGTAATTGAGGCTAAACACTAATCCTCTCAAAACTTTTGGTAGGTACCAGAACCTTGTTTGATAATCTATTTCAAAACCATTTAAAATTACGTTGTGTGGGTTATTTGTATTATAATTTTCAATTTTATATGCCTTTGTATACCCTGGTAAACCATATTCTTTTGGATCTTCAATGATTCTACGACCACTGTTAAAAATCATCCCACTAATTTCTTTTGTAAAGTAATTTAAACTCACTAAACCTATGTAATTATTCATAAACGATACTACGTATTCATTATTATCGGATATACCTGGTTCAAGAAATGGATTTCGATAGATTACGGACATATTCAATCCATTAATATTATATAATGGAATCATATCTGAGTAATCTGGTCTGGTAAGAGTTTTAGTTTTTGCATAGCGAATTGAGACCCAATCTAGAGGCTCATACTTTAAGAATATCGATGGAAGAACAAATGAATTTTCTCTTGTGTGATAATAAACTGTGTCAGAACCAGCTGTACTCCATCCGGATACCATACTCATCATTCCATGATAAGATTGGTAGACTGTTTTATTTGTTTCATATCTTACACCAGTCACTATATTGAGCTTTCTCCTAATATTGGCATCCACCATTAAATAGTATCCATTATAATCTTCAGTACCGGTGTAGTCATAAATTAGAGATCCAGTGGCATCAAAATTGTGTATAATATCATTTGGATATCTCGCTTTTTTAAAATTAGCTCTCAAAAATGAAAAGATTTGAGCCATTTTATCAATATCTGCAACTGGACCTAAATTAAATTCACCGTTTAAAAAAGTTTCATCATTGTATCCTTCATCCATTAAATAGGGATATGGAATTCTAATGGTACCAGATGGTATATCACTTAACCAATCAAACGAATTCAATACAGAATCTCTCATAATCTGCCATTGGGCATCGCTTTTAACAAAATTTGCTGATTCAAAATCCATATCACGCCCTCTAGATTTTTTTCTACTTTTGTAACCAGTCTTTAACTTACCAGAAATTTGATTTTTCACATTGAATGATAATTCAATATTTCCCCCAAAGGTTCTCTCTTTTTCTTCACTTTTATACTCGCTGTATTCATAATCTCTAAAATATGTAGAGTTCGTATCATTGGTCGTAAAATTTTGAATAACATCCAAGTTTTTTTTCGTTACATCCTGCGTGTAAGCACTTTCTTGATGAAAATTAAAAACCTTGCTTGTATCTCCATTTGTTGACATGGAAAAGGTTTTAAAGATTTCAAGTTTAACATTAGGAGTAAATTGTTTCTTGTATTTCCAAATTTCATTCAAAACATGTAGGTTATTTTGTCTTTTTCCACTTCGAAAAACTATACTTGCATCTTGCCCAATTGCATAAAAGCTTGAGTGAGGAGTTATGCTCTTATCAATCTCACTATTTAGATTACTGTAGCTAAGCGTTCCATCTTTTAAATCATAATCAAAAACGTATAAAGTGTTGAACCTATTATTGAGTCTAATGTTGTGTGTTAAGCCTAGATAAGTAAATCTTAAGGGATTGATGGAATTTAAATATGCAGGAGTGTTCTGGTAACTTGCACTAAGATTATGTGATCCCCGGTTTCTATTTTCAATATCTAGTTCAATCAACCCTCCTAATTTATTATCGAAAAAACGGTTACTAATTCCAACCACCACCTTAAAATCCTCTTGAACTCTTTCGAGACTATTGTGCATGCCTTGGGCAATAACATTTCCATGAAAACCTGGTTTGGCATTTTTGAGTTTAAAATTAACCGTGCCTCCAAGAACATCTGCCTCCAGATCAGGAGTTCCGGCCTTTATCACTTCTATTTCTTCTAAGACATATTGAGATATCATACTAATGTCCGTGCTTCTATTGGAACCACTTGTAGAAGCAAGACTCACACCATTCACTGTTACTTTATTATACTTTGGAGATAAACCACGAATCACAACTTTATTTCCTTCTCCTCCTTCTCTTTTAATAGACACGCCAGGTGCTCTAGCTACCGCTTCAGCAGCATTTGCATCAGGCAATTCCTGAATCTTGTCAGAAGAAATAATGTTTTTAATGGACTTTGCTTTTAATTGTTTATTTATGGCACCCATTTGTCCTTTTGCCTGGGCGGTAACTTTGATTTCTTCTCCTTGAAGTGATTTATAACTTAATTGCATATCATATGCTGAGATTTGATTGGATTTCACATTGATTTTTAGTTCCTTGGTTTCATATCCAATATAGCTTGCCCTTAGAATATAATCCCCTTCAGGTATGGTAGATAATCTATAACTTCCTTGTTTTGAAGATGCTGTGCCTAAGCTAGTCCCAACTATAAACACATTAGCACCTACTAAAGGTTCTTTGGTTTTTCTGTCTAGAACAGTTCCTTCTATTGTTGCAAACTGGTTTGCTCCAAGACTTGAAACTAAAAAAGTAGTGTATAAATATTTTTTAATAAAAATTTCCATGCTTGTTTTTATTATTTAAACCTATTTTGTTTAAAAAATAAACCCACTCCTCATACCATGGGGAATCCTAACTAGTTTTACTAAAGTTTCATTTATATAAAAACGTAATACGTATTTTTAAAATTAAGAGTACACATTTGATCATAAATATAGATTATCCCAAGTTTAGATCATTAATCTTTTACAATTTCTTTTATGTGTTCACACCATTTTTCATATCCATTCTTATTAAGGTGCAGACCATCTTTTGCCAATTCTTTTGTCATTTTTCCCTCCTCATCTACAAACAGTTCATGGAGGTCAATAATATTGTAGTTACCGCTATTGCCTAGGCTCAAAATTTGAGTGTTAATTTCTTTTATTTGTTTCTCAATTGGGTATTTATGTTCCGGATAAAAGCCTCTGTTCATCCTATACTCTTCCTCGTTAACTGGTAGAATGGTTTGGATGAAAATATCTGTTTCTTTAGAGTAGTATATGATACTATCAGCAATAGTTAAAATATCTTGTGCAATGCTTTTAGGAGTCTCCTCTGGAATATATGGCACTACACCATCAAAAATATCATTGATACCAATTAATAGAAATACTTTTAGAGGTTTATAATAATATATTTCATTTAATCGCGATCGCAAAGATGTGGTGTAATCACCTGTTATGCCGCGATTTACCACATTTGATACATCAAACCTCTCGTTCCAATTACCTCCAGCTTCAGTAATACTGTTACCCAAAAAGACTATTTTATTGAATCCAATTGGATTTGCTTTGAATTCTTTTATTCGTTTATGATAAGCATCAAACTGCCATTTAGCCTGATTAGGAAAAGAGAGGTCTTCCTTTGGGTACAAATCTCGCTTGGATTCGCAATTAATTACAAAAGTCAGGGCTATGCCAATTATCAATCTAAATACAAAGGTATTTAGGAACTTATAAATAGCAGGCAATAGTATGTTTAGTTTTCATTTTAGAATGAAAATCTAAAACCCAGATCAATAGTTCTACCGTAGTGTTGTTCTAGACTCTTGGCTCTAGAGCTCCTGGGTATAGAACCCAATCTCTCGTCTACATCAGCAACTATAAAGTCTGATGTTACATCATCGTACATTTCATTAGTAAAGCTTTGATCTGCTCTATTGAACCCTCTAAGCCTATTTATGTCAATGGCTTCCGTAATATTATTTACATTAAGAAATAGTTCTAAACCTTTCACGGGAAGTTTCTGTTTTATAGATAAATCATATCTTCTGTATGCATCTGTAGTCTCTCGCAATTCAGGCCAAAAGTTAGTTGTTTTAAATACGTCAGATATGTAAAGCATAGATAATCTTCCCGAGAAACCCTTATAGTCATAGCCAAGAGATAAGTTTATAATATCATTTGGCTGGTCCAATAATCTATCTACATAAAAACTATCAACGTTACTGGTAATAACTTCAAATGCTGGATCAAAAATGATCTCCTGTTCTATGACAGTTCTTGGATACTTCACCTCAGACTCAGTTCTTGTATAGTTAGCATTAAAAACTAAGCCTCTAAAAAGAGGAGGCAGATACCAGAACCTTGTTTGGTAATCGACTTCAAAACCTTTTAATATAACATTATAGGGGTTATTAGTTTTATAGTCGATTATTTGATATTTTTCCGTGTAATGCGGTAGACCATAAAGTGAAGGATCTGTAATAAATCTTCTACCACTACTATAGATTAAATCATCAATCTCTTTGGTGAAATAACTGAGAGTGAAAAGGCCAGCCCTATCATCATAAAAAGATACGACATAATCATTGTTTCTTGATACTCCAGGTTCCAAATAAGGATTTCTATAAATTACATTGCCGCCATTACCTTGAATATTATAAAGAGGTATAATATCTGCATAATCAGGTCTAGTAAGGGTTTTCGTGTTCGCGTAGCGAAGAGAAATCTTATTTGTAAAATCATACTTTATAAATATTGATGGAAGGGTAAAAGAGTTCTTTCTAGTATGATATGAAACTGTGTCCGAACCCATAGAATTAAAGTGTGGGAGAGAGGTTTGCATACCATGATAAGATTGGTAGGTAGTTCTATTATCTTCAACCCGAACTCCACTCACAAGGTTTAATTTTGACCCTATGTTGAAATCTCCCATAAAATATTTACCGTTATACGTTTCTTCACCGCTGTAATCATATATAAGTGATTCTGTTTTGTGATAATGATGATGAATGTTTTCATGGTATGGATCGTAGGTCCAGGTAGATCTATTGAGCTTAAAAATAGCATTCATTTTATCTATATCAGCAAAAGGGCCAACGCTGTAATCTCCATCAAGAAAACCTTCATCACTATAATTTTGGTCCATGAATGGCCAGTATGCAGGATAAATTGTTCCAAGTGGAACATTGTTTAACCATTCAAAGTGTTTGTACGTTGAGTCTCGCTTTTCTTGCTGACCTACATAAGTAAAAGTAGAGTATTCATAATCTCTATTATAATTGCGTTTCTTTTCCCTAGTCTTGAACCCTGCTTTCAACTTTCCAGTTATCTGGTTATTGACTTTTAGCTCATACTCGAGATTAGCGCCATAGGATGTCTCGGACTCACTGGTTTTATTTTCATAGTAATTGTAATTATCAAACCAGGTCCCTGAAGTATCATTAACAAGAAAATCTTGTATGTTAAATAAGCTTTTATTCACTACGTTTTCAGTGTAGGCATATCGCTCAATAAACTGGTAAATTTTTGAAGTATCACCATTATTTGATTTAGAAAAACTATAAAATAAATCCGATTTGAGCCCTGGAAAAATATTCTGTTCAAGCTTCCAAGTTTCTGATATAACACTTATTTTTTTTGGTGACTCGGTAGAGTTATACCTTCTACTGTCATTAGAGGTCAAATCATAAAAATTACTGTAATTAGTTATGTCTTTATCTATAGAGCTCTGGAGGCCGCTATAACTAAGTGTTCCTCCAAACAGCCTCAAATCAAACACAAAAAGTGTATTATTCCGTTTGTTTAGCCTAAAATTATCAGATAAATCAAGATTAGAGAGTTTAAGAGGGTTAATAGTATTTAATTCTGCAGGGGCATTGATGTAGTTTGATTTTAGATTATGGGAACCCCTATTCCTTCTTTCTAAGTCAATGCTTGCTAACAAACCAAATCTATCATTGAAAAATCTATTGCTTAAACTGCCTACTAGCTTGTAATCATCTGAAGTCTCATGTAAGCCATTATACATTCCCTGAGTAACAATATTTCCATGAAATCCTGATGGAGCTTTTTTCAAGATAAAGTTCACAGTACCACCAAGAACATCACCCTCTTGATCAGGTGTACCAGCTTTGGTGACTTCAATTCCTTCTAGCATATATTGAGATATCATACTTAGGTCAGTACTTCTATCGTTAGCATCAGTAGATGCCAAGTTTGTTCCGTTGACGGTGATCTTATTATATTTAGGTGAAAGGCCACGTATAATCACCTTGTTACCCTCGCCACCCTCTCTTCTAATGGACACACCTGGTATCCTGGAAACGGTCTCAGCAGCATTTGCGTCAGGGAGCTCTTGGATCCTGTCGGAGGATACAATATTCTTGATTGATTTTGCTTTTAGCTGTTTGTTAATTGCTTCAATTTGTCCTCTTGCCTGAGCAGTAACCTCTACTGTCTTGCCTTGCAAAGAAGCGTAGTTTAACTCAAAATCTTGGACGGCATTCATACCATCGCTTAGATTTAATTCAAATTCATTTGATTCGTAACCAATGTAGGTTGCTTTGAGCATGTACACACCGGGGCTTACTTTGCTAAGTTTATATTTTCCTTCATTGGTAGTTGCGGTACCGATACTTGTACCTACAATAAATACGTTTGCTCCAACTAAGGGTTCGCCAGTGCTTTTATCTTTAACCAATCCCTCCAAAACTAAAGACTGAGAAAGTAAAAAGTTGATGGAGGATAAAATGACTACTAGTAAATATTTCATTTCCAGACCTTTGATCCTTGATTTATTTTTATTCCGAGACCGTACAGTTCATTTTGTTTTGTTTCAAGCAGTTTCACATCATTGCACTCACTAGGAACGAACAGCTGTGCAGCGTTGTTTGTAAAACACTTTTCAGTTAAAGTTGCAAACTGTTTAGCAATCTCTACAATTTTTTTCTTTGATACTTCATCAGATTTAAGTTCATCAATATTTGAATAGTTCATCCTAACAATCTTAGCCTGATCGATTAATTCAAGGGCAGTTTGATTACAAATACAGACGTCATAAGCCATTTTTTCATTTAATGTTTGTTTGGTTTTCCCAACTGAGTAAGGCTCTTTAGCTTCATTATCTTTTTTATTTGAGCAAGAAATAAATATAATAATGTATAGGAGTAATTGGTACTTGTAAATTTTTTTCATTTTTAAAATCTATTTAAACTTACAATAATTGAATTATAAAAAGAATAGGGGGCAATACTATAAAATATTGCCCCCTATCATTATAACAAATTGTATTCGTTATAATTACTTCATTAGCGCCATTTTCTTAGTCATGGTTTGAGTACCATTCGTAAGGGTGTACAAATAAACGCCAGTTGAAACGGATTGCCCAAGATCATCCTGACCATTCCATATATAAGCATGCGTACCTGCACCAAGATATGCGTTCTCTAAAACTCTGACTTTCTGCCCAAGCATGTTGTAGATCGTAAGATTGACATTGGATGCAACATCCATTGAGAAATTGATCTCAGTGGTTGGGTTAAAAGGATTTGGATAGTTTTGAGACAAGGAGAACTCGCTCGGAGTAAATCCTTCAGAGTTTTCTTCAACTGAAAGTGTTGACCACTCAGCTAATTTATCTGGGAAGTGGTTTAAATCACCTACAGGAAGGCCGTAATTACTGTGTGTGTATGCAACAGAGGAAGTACTGTATGAAAAGTCTAGCGGCAGTGGCCACTCAACCACAATCCAGTTATCATCAGCTTGGTGCGCCCAAAATTTATCAGTGTATGTATCATGCACTTTATTGTCTAGCCAGTCAGTAGTCCTACCAATCTGTGTGGTGACGTATACTGGGTCTAGTGCAAAACCTAGGTTTGGTGCTTCAGCGTTATTTGCTTCTGAAACTCCATTTACCATTTGAGCTGCTGTTGAATCGTCCATCCACCTTCCTTGCTTGTAATCAAGAGGCGATGAAGGCCCACCAATCATTGTATCACAATAGGTGGTTACTACACCAGCTGTGTCAGTAACATCCCAGCACCATGGTTCCATATTTTGCAACGCAAGCATCTCATCTGTAACGTGCCAAGCATTGTTTTCATAATGCACATCTCTGTTGTTATTATCCCAACATCTTCCAAGTGAGAGTAGTAAACTATCTTGACATTCACTCTGGTGAAGGGTTGCCATATATCCAAGACCACCTGGATGGTTGGCACTTGCACCTTGACCGTGACTGTTATGAGTTTGCGGGCCAGCAATAGCATTCACGAATAAGTTGTTTGTCCAAAGTGAATTATTACCACCTCTATAAAATTTAGGCCAGTTAATGATGTTGACAAATGTATTGTGGTTGATCCTTGCATCATTATAACCATTTAAAATTGTGTTATCCCACAAAACCATTCCTTCGCCATGAGCACCTTCAATGGTGTTGTTCTCGATAAGTAGTTCTTTGAGCGTACCGCCCCAGGCACCACCGCCCCAGAAAAAACCACCAAAATACATACCGCCAGGATAGGAGGTATACTGTACGGCAGTATTATTAGTGAGATGCCAACGCTCTGCTCTACCAAAATTAAAATACGTAATAACTTGGTTGTGAACTGAGGTCATATTATCTACAACAATAGTATTACCCTCACCATAGGTATGAAGAACTCCAAATAGTGCATCAATTTCATCAGCAAAAACGCCATTCATTAGCATATTTTTGAAATGATATGTTTGGTCCATTCCATATGTTTTAAAATTACCTTGTGGCCATCCAGTAAACTGATTTGCACCATCTGCTCCACCAATAGGCTGTATCGTAGCAGGATGTTCCCCATCTCCATAAGGCGCACCAACGATAGCACAGCTAGTATACAAGTTTATTTCAGAAAGTTGCAGGTATACTCTGTTAGACTCTAGCATATATACATCATGCGCTTGAGAACCATCTGAGGTTGTGTCACCCATTATAGTGGTTTCTAAATATCCAGGTGTACCACTCCAAGCAACCATCATGGTATCTTGAGATGAGGCAACTGAACATAAAGCAATCAAGACCACCATTTGACTTGATAACATTTTTATCATGTTTTACTCCATTTTATTTATTTAGGTCTTCTCGAGAGGAACTATCTAATGTTTTTAATTGTTATAACAATATATAGTATAGCTCAATTAAGATAGATATATTATAGCAACAAACTCATTGTCTATACAACTTATTTTATATTTTTAATACATCCCCCTTTTTAAGTATCTAATTGGAAAAATATTGAAGAATATTACGAAAATGTCTCAGAATTTAAATGTCGGGTGGAAACT
>MDTB01211231.1_pt1 | contig 10752 bp, 9 predicted proteins | sample 811161 | NCBI WGS metagenome assembly MDTB01 (sample SAMN05326650, study PRJNA326480) | marine metagenome | isolation source: seawater | place: Mediterranean Sea | collected 2009 | reverse complement strand
TCTAGCGAAGTCTTTTTGAAGTCTTTTTAAATTAAGTTTATAGACGGAAGTCAATTAGTTAAGTATTATCAATGTTAATGAAAGGAAAAATAATTAACTTTATTGATTTGTAATCAGTAGGTCCGCAGTTCAAATCCATGCTGGACACCATCATCGAATTAAGATAGATCATCTCATCTTTAAATTAAGCAATGTTACTAAACTAATAAGTATTCTTTTATTTAATTTATGATAAATGTAAATTAGATGACGATTAAAAAAAAATTTAAAAACAAAGACATAAAAAATATCCTTCTTAAGATAAATCCAAAAATTAAACCTTATATCGATAATAAAAAAGTAAATTTAACAGATAATGGGTTATTAGACTCATTAATGATTATTAGATTGATAGCTGAAATAGAAAGTATAACGAAAAAAAAAATAAATACTAATAAAGTCGACAGAAAAACTTTTTCTAATATTGATAATATCATAAAATTTTTTAATAAATGAAAATTTATACAGTTAATGATATAAGAAAGGCTATTAAAAACGTTGGTATAAAAAAAAACGATACTGTTTTTATTTTTCCCGAAACATATAAATTTGGAATTTTGGAAAACATCCAATTTCATAGTAAGGTTTATGAGGTTTTTTTTAATATAATAAATGAGATTATAGGTCCAAAAGGCACAATATGTATTCAAAGTTATACATTTGATACATTGCGTTTTAACAAAAAATTTTATTATGATAAACAAGATTCAACTAGTGGAGGCTTTTCAAAATATATTTTGTCGTTAAAAAAAACTGTCAGAAGTAATCACCCAGCATTTTCAGTTGCCTCAATTGGACATAAATCAGAATTTATATCAAAAAATAATTCTTTCCATAATTATGGATATAATTCACCGTTAGAAAAATTTTTACGATTAAATGGTAAAATTTTAAGCTTAGGATCAGATTATATGAGAAATCCTTTTAATCATGTTGCTGAATATATGGTAGGTGTTCCATATTATTTTAACAAGTATAAAAATTTTCAAACAATTAAAAATAATAAAATGAAGAGACAAGAGTTTACTTCATTTGTTAGATATTTAAATTACGAGTTAATTTATGAGTATAACAAATTAAGAAGCAAAATTAAAAAAAAAAAAATTGTTAAGTCTTCAAGGCTAGGAGAATCTTATGTTCACAGTTTTAATGTGAATAAATATTTCGATATTTGCTTAAATCAACTAACAAAAGATCAATTTAGTCTAATAAATAAAAATAAATATCTAAAATCATTAAAAGCTTAGTTTTTAAAACTTGCATATATATCCTTATTTTTAACAGGTATCTTTTTTATTGTAGAAGATGGTATTTCCAACTTATTTTTTAATAATTTTTTTTTAAAGATTTTTTTTTGTAATTCTATAAAATATTTTTTTGCAGGTTTATTCTTAATTCCATTAACAAATTTGATTGAAAATTTATCAAATATTATTTTTTTTGATAAAATTTTTAAAGGATAAAAAATAAAATAATTTTCCAAATTTCTTCCTAAAGCCCTGCAGCTTATACATAATTCATCTAAATGAATTGTGTTATTTATTCTGGAAAAAAAAACTACACCTATGTTTCCACTATCTGAAAATTTATCTCTAAGTGAAATTGTAAAAATGAACTTATTAGGATTTTTGAAATATTCTTCAATTTCTGTTTTGCTAAACCTTTTATATGTAAAAATAAATTGATTAACCTTGTTTGTTAAAGAAAAAATTCTATCAAATTCCTTTTTATTGTTTAATCTATACTCAATTTTCATTTTTAAAATTGCTAGATAATCTTTATTTTTTGAGGCACTTTCTAATTTATCTCTTTTTAATGATCCTTTTAAATCCAAAATCCTTTTACTGTTAATTTCATCAAAATTTGAATCAAGATAATCAGTTAAATTTGGAAAAAATTTTAAACAATTAATAAAAGACCTTGAATTATTAGCCCAAAAAACATTTATTTCTGGAATCTTTTTTTTTACTTCCATAACTTCACTAGCATTATTGTCTATAAATAAAATATTGTGGAAACTAATCTTTAATAACTTTTGTATATCTTGAATATTTTGAGATTTAACCTGCCAGTTAGCTTTTATTGGAAAAAATAACTTTTTATTCAAAATTTTTTTTTTAAAAACATCGTTAATATCATTTTTGTTATTTTTACTACAAATTGATAGTAATGTTCCTTTTTTAAAAAGTAACGAATATATTTTTTCTGCTTTTTTTTGATTTTTATCTAAATAAATTTTATTTACTCCATCTTCTCCAACTACACCGGTATAAAGAGTGTCATCTAAATCAAAAATTATTGATTTAATTTTTTGTTTAAATATTGATGGAAGTACTTTTAATCCAAGCAATTTTGCTTGTAAATCTTGTCCATATAGTGAAGTTTTAGTTCCAAAAAATTCTGATCTTTGCAAATCCCAAAAAAAATTATTATTTTCTAGTAATTCATCAATTATGTCTAAAAAAATAATTTTTTTATTCTTAAAAGTTTTTTTATATTCATCATTTAATTTTATGGTTTTTGAATATCTTAGATTAGGAGTTATAATTGGTTTTATTAGAACATAATTAGATAATTTACTTAGCTCATTTGCTTTAAAATTAATCCAATTAAAAAATTGTTTGTTTATCTTAAAATAAGAGTAATCAAGCCATATAATGCTTAAATCATATTTTTTTTTAGTCAATGTTAAATTGTTATCATATTCTGAAAAAAAGAATTTAAATTTTAATTTTGATAAAGCTGAATAATAATTGATTTTACTAGCAAAGTTTTCTACCTGATCATTTCTTAAAAAAAAAACTTTTTTAAATTTTTTTGGTTTAAATTTAATTTGATCATTTAAAAAAGTATCTATAGCTTTATTAAATATTTTAATTTCATGTATCATTTATATTGATAATTTTATTTCATTTATAAAGTTTTTTAAAAATAATATTTAAATTATTTTAATTGGTGAGCTATTAGATGTAAACATATTTAACTAATAAATTAAAGAATTATTTTATCAAAATATTTTATTAAATAATTTTGGATTTTTATTTATATATTCAAAAAAACTTGGTTGAACAGGTTTTAAAAGAGAAATTGATTGTTTGGAATTTAAAGCGGGAAACCTAATTGATTTATATATAATCTTATTTTTTTTACATAAATTTTTTAAAGAAATTTCAGCTAATCTTTTTACTTTTGAGTAATCTGACATACTATCTTCATCAATGTTTGTTGTTGATGGATAGAAAATACTAATTATTTGGTCTTTATTATCTTTTAGAATTTTAAATGGTATATTAAGAAAAATTTTCTCATATTCTTTTAGCATCTCATTATTCACTCTTTTATCAAAAGAAATTTTTGGAGTAGGAAAATAAAATATCTTAATGGGACCATGTTTTTTTATTATACTCTCAATTTTTTCAATGTTTTTTGTAACATCTACCTTAAAAAAAATAGAATTCTTAACTTTTAAATTAATTCTATTTTTATTGAAAGTAATAATTTTAAGGATTTTTTTATTAATTTTGAGCATATTTAAAACATCGTTTCCAATTCCACTACTACCACCAATTATTAAAATATTTTCTTTTAAATCTTTAATTTTTTTTTTTAAATCTTTTTTAATAAAAAACTTATTTTTTTTAACAAAAGGTCTTTCTAGTGTCTCAAATTCTATATTGAATTTTTTATAGGAAAGAATATTTTTAATTAAAGGAAGTCTATCACTTAATTTATAAGAATTTATTGTCAGATTTTTTTGATTGTCTGAGTATCCATTATTAAAATTTATATTCAATGAGCTAATTATTGAATATTTGCCAGGGTATCTATTACCTACATAACTTGAAATATTTGCTAAAAGTATAAATATTAAGTTATATCTGTTCTTAAAATTTTTTAGTTTTAATTTAAAATAACTATCCTTTTTTTTATCTATATGATTAATATAAAATTTATTTTTTTTTCTTACTGTAATATTAATTTTTTTTTTTTTATTTTGAATTACATAAAATTTATTTTTATTGTTTTTTATCAAAAGATTAAGATTATATTCAATAAAGTCTAAAAACTCGAAATGGATATTAAATTCTTTGTTAGAAGATAATATTCTTTTCAATTTTTTATTTTTTAAAATTTTAGATACCACAAGAGTACCATGGCAAATTTTTTTTCCAAAGATCGAGTTGTATCCTACTAATTTATCAATGTGAATTTTATTTCTATCTTTTGATACTTTCGAATAACTTAATCCTTCATCTTCTGTAATTTTGAATAACATGGAGTTAATATTTTTATACTAAAAACATTTACTAGCAATTGATTTGTAATCAATAGGTCCGCGGTTAGTATCCGTGTGGGGCACCACTAGCTGTAAAGATAAAAGTTAACTCCAATCATCAGTCTATCTTTTTTTCCTCCATAAACTGCTGAATGTTTTCGACTTGATGGAATTATCATAACCATTTCATTAGATGGTAAAATTTCCTCGCTTGGATCATAAAGTTTAAAAATACCAGGTTCATTACAATCTTGATCTCCAACTGATAAATAATAAGTTAAACTGAATTTTTGTTTATCTAACTTAAAATTTGTGTCAAAACTGTTAAGATGATGATGTGGCACTGAACCTCCACCAGCACTTAAAATATTGAAAAATGAGTCCATAAAATAAACTTTTGATTTTGTCTCTTTTTCAATAAGTTCTATTAAATTTTTTTCAACATTTTTTAAAATTCTATCTTCTCCATTAAATAACTGGTAATCGGATGTTTTGCCTATTCCAAACAATGGACCACTTTTAGTTTTGTTTAGTTCTGTTGAATTTATCTTATATAAAAGGTCTATAAGATTTTTGTCAAATTTAAGACTTGATATATAGGGTTCTTTGTTAAATTTATAAATGGATTTTTTTTCTTCTGAGATTTTTTTGTTATTTTTAAAACCAATAATTTCTAAAAAGTGAATTTGGCTCAATAAAATACTTAGATTATATTTAGCAGGTACATTAGATGGTTCTAGCTCTAATGATTTTTCATAAGATTTTTTAGCTTCATTTAATTCACCCAGCTCTTGATATACTAATCCTAAGTTAAGATATGTAAATGCATAATCAGGTTTTATTTCAATAGATTTTAATAAAATTTCTTTACCTTCACTTAGTTTATCTAAATTTTGCTGTTTTAATTCATCATTAAATCTTCCTCTATCAAATAAAATAAGCCCTAACAAAGAATTAACTTCGTGATGATTTGGATTTATTTTTTTAGCATTTCTAAGACTTTCTTCAGACTCTTTTAATTTTCTAAGTTCTCTTTGCGCTCTTCCCAAGTTAATATAGGCCTCAAAAAAATTAGACCTAATAGATATAGCTTTTTTATAGTGATATTCACTCTCTTCAAATTTTTGTAACTTGTATTTTGTATTTCCCATTTGATAATGAGAAATTATGAAATCTGGCTTTAATGAAATTGCTTTAGCAAAACTTTTCTCAGCTTCATTAAGTTTATCTAATGATTTAAGCAATATTCCTAAATTATGATGAGCTTCAGGAAAATTTGGTTCAGTGTTTAAAATTTCATTATAAATTTTCTGTGCTTCATCTAAATTACCTTGTTGATGTAAAATAGTTGCTTTTTGTAATTCTTTTTTAATTTCCATTTAACTTTTTAAATAATTAATAAATATTTGATAATAAAGCAATTGATCCTGATGACTCAATTGTCATTAATATCGATCCATTATCTAAATCGATTATATCTCTTATTCGTTCACCAATATAAATTTTTTCATATTTAGTTTCTTTAAAATCTTTATCAAATTTTAAAATATGCAATGTCATATCATCTTCCTCTTTATCGTAACCCATGCTTGCAACTAACAATTTATGGTCTTGACTAGAGGAATTATTTACTTTTAAGATTTCTGTTATGCCAATGGAAGGAGTAAAATATCTAATTGGTTCAATAAAACCATAATCTTTATGAGACTTGTACAAAGGCGCTCTTCTATATAGTTTACTTTCATTTAATAAATTTTGATTAAGTTTAACTTTTTCACTCCAACCTTGTTCTTCACCATAATGTTCACCGTAAGATGAAATTGGCCATCCAAAATTTTTGAGTTCATTTTTGTTTGGATTTATATTTATGTTCACCTCATCCCCACCTTGAGGACCGTGTTCAGTAGAAAATAAAAAATCATTTTCAAAATCATAAAATATTCCTTGTGGATTTCTATGGCCCATTGACAAAATATCTATTTTTTTTGATTTAAGATCTACTTGTAAAATTTTTCCATAATAACTATTAATTTCTTGTGCCTCATTAGTGTTATCGAGACTAGATTCATAAGCCTCATAATCACCAACTGTAAAAACAATTTTATTATCTTTAAATTCTTTAATATTACCCCCTTGCGATAAATTATAACGCTTTTTACACTCATCTAATTTTACAAACTTTGAAAAAAATATCTTTTTTAAATCTAAATTTCCCTTTAGTATTGCATTTGAAAAACACTCATTATCATTATTTATGTATGAAACATAAATTTCTTTATTGATCAAAAGTATTTCTTTAATTACTAAATTTTTGTCAATTAGATGATCTTTTCCAATTACTTTTTCTATATTGGTTTTAATTTTTTTTAACTCAAAATTTTTTTTAGATAGAATCGTTTCTTTTGGAAAATAAAATAATTCACCCCTATTCGTAATTAAATAAATATTTTTTTTATCTTGTTCTAAATAATACCTATATTTCAAAAACTTATTTGAAAATTTTTCAAAACCAACTATCTTATTTTCTAATTTAAAAACGTCTTTTTTCGATACTTCAAAATTGAAATCTATAAATGATGACGCATTTTTTTTTAAGAAGGCTATATTATCTTTAGATATTAGTTTTTTAATTTTAAGAAAAGTAAATTGTTTTTTACTAAAATTATAGTCCAGAATCCAAAGGATTGAAGTAAAAAAGATTAAAATATAAATAAGATATAAAAAAAATTTCTTTTTCATTGATTTAATATTATATATGCAAAATAATTTAATCTAATTCAAATTCTTTTTTGTAATCTTTTTTAAGATTAGGGTTTTGTTTTGATTTGTCTAAAATACAATTACCAATGACTAAATAGTCTAATTCAGTTCCCATAAAACAATTAAATGCATCTGTTGGTGTATTAACAATTGGTTCACCTCTCACATTAAATGAGGTATTAACTATTACTGAACAGCCTGTTTTTTCTTTAAATTTTAAAATTAAATCATAATATCGATTATTAATATTCTTTGTAACTGTTTGAACTCTAGCCGAATAATCAACATGAGTAACCGCCGGGATGTTAGATCTTTTAATATTTAATTTATCTATTCCAAATAGCTTTCTTTGATCTTTTGTCATTTCGATTTTTTTATCAAAGTTAATATTTGCTACAAATAGCATATAAGGACTATCAACACTCATATCAAACCATTTCGATAGATCTTCTCTTAATACTGACGGTGCAAAAGGTCTGAAACTTTCTCTATACTTAACTTTTAAATTAAGATTTTTTTGCATTTGATCAGATCTTGGGTCACCTAAAATAGATCTAGCTCCCAATGCTCTTGGGCCAAATTCCATTCTACCTTGAAACCAGCCGACTGCTTTTTCATTTGATAAAAATTCAGCAGTCTTATTAATTAATTCCTCGTATTCTAAAGTATCAAAGTTAGCTCCTCTAATTTTAAGCTCTTTTTCAATTTGATTTTGATCAAATTCAGTTCCTAGATATGAACCTTTCATATCATCGTTTGAATTTACTGATCTTTTATTTCCTTGATCAATATGCCAAAGAGCAAGTGCTGCACCTAATGAACCACCAGCATCACCCGCTGCTGGTTGTATCCAAATATTATCAAAGATTTTTTCTTTTAATATTTTTCCATTGGCAACACAGTTTAATGCAACTCCACCAGCAAGACACAAGTTATTAATTCCATATTCTTTACTAATTGCTTTTGCCAATTTAATCATAATTTCCTCGGTAACTTTTTGAATTGAAGATGCTATATCCATATGAAACTGAGTTATTTTTTCATATTTAGGATCTCTAGGTTTTTGCCCAAACAAGTTATGGAAATGATCATTGGTCATTGTAAGACCTGTAGCATAATTAAAATATTTTTGGTTTAATCTAAAACTTCCATCATCTTTAATATCAATTATTTTTTTAATTTTATCTTCATAATTTGGATTTCCATATGGAGCTAATCCCATTAGTTTATACTCACCACTATTGACTTTAAAACCTGTGTAATAAGTAAACGCTGAATAAAGTAGTCCGAGTGAATGAGGAAAATGAATTTCTTTTTTTATATTTAATTCATTACCCTTACCAACAGCAACTGTAGTTGTCGCCCATTCACCTACTCCATCTGCAGTTAAAATTACTGCTTCCTCGAAAGGTGATGGGAAAAATGCACTTGCGGCATGGCTAAGATGATGGTCTGAAAAAAATATATTTTCATCAGACTGATAATCTTGATCATGCTCTTTTAATTTATTAAATAATAAATTTTTTTGAAATAATTTTTCTTTAATCCATATAGGTATTGCTTTTGCAAAAGAGATAAAACCTTTTGGCGCAAAGGCAACGTAGGTTTCTAATAATCTTTCAAACTTTAAAAAAGGTTTTTCAAAAAAAACAATTTGATCTATTTCACTCAACTTAAGATTTGCATAATCTAAAACAAATTGAATTGCATTTTTTGGATAACTTGGATCATGTTTTTTTCTTGTAAATCTTTCTTCTTGTGCAGCAGCAATAATTTTTCCATCTTGCAAAAGACAGGCTGCACTATCGTGATAAAATGCAGATATACCTAAAATAGATTTCACTTTAAAAAATTGTGTAAATAAACGGGGCTACAGCCGAACCTTGGGTTAAAACAATTAATCCACCAAATATAAATAGGACTATAATAATTGGTAAAAGCCAATATTTTTTCCTAATTTTAAGAAACTCCCAAAATTCTTTTATAAAACTCATATTAAAACTGTTTTTTCATCTTACTTTTTGGTTCTGTTTTTTCAATCCAATAAGATTTATCACTATTAAATTTAAGATTTAATAGGTCTTTTTTAAAAATTCTCATCAAAAGGCCGATGGGAGTTACTAAAAAGAAAAAAATGATTCCCATTATAATTGGTGAAATTATTCTTGCTAAAAAAATTCCAAACTTGAACCAAATTTTATTTAATGGAGTTAATAATCTTGAATTCAATAAACCTAAAATTAAAAAAATTAAAGAAATTGTTAGAGACCAATATTTAATATTCTCACCATATGTAAATGGATAAATTGAAATTAATAAAAAAACTATAGAAAATACTATTCCAAAACTTCTATTAGAACCTATCTTAATTTCATCCATTCAATGATTTTTGGGGCTTCATGTCAGACTTATTAATACCAGCAACTTTAACAGGTTTTTTCATTGCATCTCTTCTGAAAGGCTCACCAAGTTCTTGGTTCAAAATTACTTCGATAAATGTTGTGATACCTTTTTTTTGATCTTCACATGATTGTTTAATAGCAGCAGTTGTTTCTTCCATCGTTCTTACAGAAACACCTTTCAATCCACAAGCATCAGCTACTTTTGCATAACTTAATTCAGGGTCCAGTTCAGTTCCAACAAAATTATCATCAAACCACAAAGTAGTATTTCTTTTTTCTGCACCCCATTGATAATTTCTAAAAATAACCATTGAAATTGCTGGCCATTCGTCTCTAGCACATGAGCTCATTTCGTTCATACTTATCCCAAAGGCTCCATCACCAGCAAAACCTATAACCGGAATATCAGGACATCCAATTTTAGCTCCTAAAATTGAAGGAAACCCATAACCACATGGACCAAATAATCCTGGGGCTAAATATTTTCTTGGTTTTTCAAATGTTGGGTAAGCATTTCCTATCGCACAATTATTTCCAATGTCACTTGAAATAATAACATCCTCTGGCATACCGGATTGAATTGCTCTCCACGCTTGTCTAGGTGACATTCTATCTGAGTCTCTTTCTCTAGCTTCCTTATTCCAAACTGTACCTTTATCATCATCTTCATGATCTAAACTAGATAATTTTTGTAACCAAGCAGACTTAGTCTGGTGAATAATATCTTTTCTTATTTGTCTATCTGTATCTCCAGCAGTTGGTGAAAGTTGATCTAAAATTTGTTGAGCAACTAATTTAGCATCTCCACATATGCCAACAGTTACTTTCTTAGTTAAGCCTATTCTATCTGAGTTCATGTCTACTTGAATGATACTTGCATTCTTAGGCCAATAATCTATTCCATAGCCAGGTAAAGTTGAAAAAGGATTTAATCTTGTCCCAAGGGCCAATACTACATCAGCTTTTGAAATTAACTCCATTCCAGCTTTTGATCCATTATAACCTAATGGTCCTGCTGCTAACGGATGGCTACCAGGAAAACTGTCATTATGTTGATACCCTGAACATACTGGTGCATCTAATTTCTCTGCTAATTTTTTACACTCTTCAATAGCTCCGCCGATAACAACACCTGCGCCTGATAATATCACTGGAAATTTTGCTTTAGATAGTAAGTCAGCAGCTTTTTTTATTGCATCAACTCCACCTGCTTGTCTCTCTAGTCTTACAATTGGAGGAAGATCTATATCAATTACTTGAGTCCAATAATCTCTT
>MDTB01174371.1_pt1 | contig 10752 bp, 1 predicted proteins | sample 811161 | NCBI WGS metagenome assembly MDTB01 (sample SAMN05326650, study PRJNA326480) | marine metagenome | isolation source: seawater | place: Mediterranean Sea | collected 2009 | reverse complement strand
TATTGGTCAATCTGCTAGAAGAAAAGCAACTAGAGCTGCAAATAAAGCAATAGATAGTAAAACAAATGCTTTAATAGATGGATTTACTGTTTTTAATCAACCTGTTGGTGCAATAGGTAAAGATATGGCACAAGGTGCTTTAGAACTTGGAGTAGCAAGTGCTGTTAGTTCTTGGCGTGAAGGTGTAGATGGTGCATTCCAAGCTTTAATTGGTGGTGGTGTAACAGGTGGTGCATTTAGAGGATTAGGAAATCTTATTCAAGGGTTTGGACCACAAGGAGATAAAGCACTTAGAGGTATAGCTTCTTCTATATTTGAAGGGTTACCTGCACAACAAGCAGGTTTAACTACTCCAGAAGTTATATATTCGTATTTGTTAGGTGCATATTTTGGTTACAATGAAATGCCTTTTCATGTTAGAAAAGGAGGTAGGTTTTTAAAGAAAGCTTTTGATAAAGATAATAGAGATAAACCTGTAGAAGAAGTACCAGGTTTTGAAAATTTAGACAATGTAACACAAAAGTATGTTATTAAAAAACATGCTGAAATACCAAAAGGTACATTTATTACAGAAGCATTTTTAAAAGAATTAGAAAAAGAAGGGCTATTAAAACTTCCTACAGAAAAACAAATAAATAAAGAAATAGAAAGAATTAGAAAAGAACAACAAGACCAAAGATTAGCAGAACAAAAAAATATAAAAATAGAAGACCTTGTAGAAACAGAACGTGCAAGAGCTGATAAAGAAGGTACAAAAGATTTTGAACAAGATAACTATGACTTTGAAGTACCTACTATAAAATTAAGTATAAAGAATTTTGTAGACAATAGAATGAAAACAGTTCTAGATGCCTCTGTAAAAAAAGAAGGTTTTTATGGTAAGATAAAAACTTATCAAAAAGTACAAAAAGAATGGGATAGATTAGTAGAATTAGAGTTAGCTAAAGATAAGCCTGGTAACCCTTCTGATAAAATGTTAGAATGGATGTCATCTAGAAAAGGTTTTAATACATCTTTTACAGATTTAAAAGATATTAATTTTTGGAGAGGATGGGGTAACAGAACTATAAAGGCAGAACCTGTTAGTATATTTAGTATTAATATATCTAATGTAAAAAATAATAAAGTAGTTGGTATAAAAACAAAAGATAGTAATCGACAATATACTATTATTTCTTCTAAAGAACTTATAGATAGTCAAGGCAATGAACCTGTTTTATTAGAAGAACCTAAACTAATTGATATAGTTTATAACAGAGCTTTTGATAATTTTGTTTCTCAAATAAGAGAAACTGGAGAAGGTAGTCTTTCACAACAAAAAGGGCAAAGAGCTTATCAAGTATTAGATACAATACAAGTAACTAGAGGTATTAAAAAAGATGGTACTCCTATTTTAGATACAGTGTCTTTAGGTGACTTAGAAGGTTATTTTGGTAAAAATATTTATGAAGGTCAAGCAAAGCTTCAAAAAGATGCATATAAAGCTTTTATAGGTAGAATACAAGTATCATTAAGAGATGAAATGGCTAAGCAAGGTTATTATTATTTTGGTGGCAAAGGCGATGCACATAGACAGTACTTTGTTAAGTTACATCCTTTAGCTAATATGCAAATAAGAAAAAGACTTGCTTCACAAAGATTTTTAGGTCTTAGAGGTACTGAAGAACAAATAACGAGAGAGTCTCAACAAAGACCAGGAATAAAAAATCTTAGTAAATCAACAAATATAAAAACAATATTAAAAGATGAATTTGGTTTTACTCCTAAAGAATTAAAAGGTATAACTGCAAATGCTGATTTTCTTTCTAACTTATATTACGCTAAAGAATTAAATTATGGAGAAAGTTTTTTTAATTCTAACATTCCTAAAAGATTTTGGGCTAGAAATAGCAATATGAATAACCCTAATTTAGTTGTTAAAAATGTTAAAGATTTTAATAAACGTCAACAAATATGGTTTACATCTGGTCATGAAGCTGAGTTACAATTTTTAAGAAGGCATATAAATGATTTAACACCTGATGGTAAATTTAGATACGCATTAGTTATAGGTCCAGAAACAGAATTTATAAACCAAGATAAGTTAACAAATAAAGCTAAGAATAGTCAATTTAATGAAAGTGAAGATGGTGGTATTCCTGCAAGGTATGATGTCATAGAAGGCTTAAATCGTGAGGCAGGCATCCCATTTGATGGTTTCTTTAATAAAAGTTTTATCGTCTCACCTGATGCTGTTTATGGCGGTTTAATTGGAAAGTATGGTATGCATTCTGTTACAGAAGCTGAGAATGCTTACATGATGAAAAAAAATATACATTTTATAGTAAATGCTTTAAGTGCAAAAGCATCAGGTACAAGAACATATCAATCTTATGAGTGGAATAACAAAACAAAAGAATATGATTGGTTTGATTTAAAGTTTGATAGAAAAGGTGAGAAAATTATATCTCGTAAACCATCTAAGAATAATGAACCAGTTATATATGAAATGGATGTAGCTCATGTAAAAACTGTACCTAGTGAGATTGCAACAGCGAAAGCTAAGTTTGCACAAAGAATACCTAAACAAATATATACAAATTTAACACGATATTCTAAAGAACCTATAGACCAAAAAGATATTGATGATTTTATAAGAACAACTATGACTCAAAGAATAGCTGGTTTAGATGAATCTAATAAATTAATGAATGCATTTTTAGCTAACCCTGATAGATATTTAAAAACAGATTACATTGATAATCTTGTAGATAATCATATGGATAGAATGGGTATAAGTTTATTTTTAGATGGATTATCTAATAATACAAAAGGTGGTCATGAGTTTGCATCAAAAGCATATGCTAAAATATTACGTGTTAATAAAACAATAGAAGCAGAAAAATTATTAGAAGATGGAGAAACTGCAAAAAGACTTGAGACTGAGTTAAAAAACTTATCTGACTTTGAATCTATACATGAAAGATTGTTACGTATAAATGAAGGTAAATTATCTGGTTCTCTTCACAAATTTGTTACACCTATGAGAGGTGCTGCTATAAGAAACTATGTTGTAAATGAATTAACAAAACCAAAAATGGATAATAGTCTTAGCGTAAGAATGCGTATAATGACTAGAGCTATGAAGTTTGGAGAATTTACAAGTGTATTAGAAAAATCAAAAGGAGATGAATACTTTTTTTTAGATGAAGGCTTTAGAGATTTTAAATTAAAAACAGATTTTACCAATCAAACTAACGCATTTACTTTAGGTGAGCTATGGGATGTAATACAAAAATATAAAAAAACTCCTACAGAAAAAGTTTTTGGAAAAAATATAAAAGGAAAAACTGATGTTGATGCTTCATTTATTCGTAAAGCTAATGAAGTTTTAAATGCTCTTGCTGTTAGAGTACCAATGGATAGTATGTCAGGTGCTGCAGTATTAAAATTTGGAGGATTTACTGGAGCTAGAGGTTTAGGTGGTCTAATACATGGCAGAACTATGAAAAAGTTAGGTGGTGCTGATTTAGATGGTGATAAGATGACTATCTTTTTTGGAGATGAAACACATGGTTTTCATAAAAAATGGAAGAACATGTTTAAAAAACAACGTGATGAATATTTAAATAAAGATGGTACAGAAAAAAATAATAAAACAACTATTGTAGAAGTTGATGGTAAAAAAATAAAAGTTAAAGATATATTTACTGATACAGACGAATTTTTAGAAAAGATTGTATCAAACCCTGTATATGCTTATTCATCTGAAGCTAGGCTTGCTATTTCTCGTGCAGCAGCTACTGGCAGAGAAAGATTGGGAGGTGCTGTTAGTAGTAAAGCAGCTATTACTGCAGTACATTCTGAAGTTGGTGGATTACCTGCAAGAAAAATAAAACTTGTTGATAAAAAAGGTAAGACACAAACTGTAAACGTTCCTAAAGATACTTATGTTTATGAAGTAGAACATATAGTTAGACAAGGTCCAAATAAAGGTAAAAAAATAAAAGTACCTATTTTTATGACAGCTAAAACAGACCCAAAATCATTAGAAGAATTTAGACTTAGAGCTAGAGCAGCTATTGCATTAGGTTCTGACCCTATGGATGAAGCAGGTCTTGCAAGTAGAGAACGATTTTTTCAAGAATTAGTTAAACCAATGTTTACTTTTAAACACGTTAATCCAAAAAAACATGATAAGATAAAGTTAGATGATTATAAAGAAATTCCTTTTTTAAGAATGAAAGGGATTAATAATGTATTATATGGTAGAAATCATCCTGCTAATAGAAGATGGTATGCTTTTGAAATACGTAATTCATTAGAAGCAGCATTTACAGACCCTGCTGTAGGTCCTGATTTTTTATACTATGATTCATTTAACAATAGAAATTCTTTTTTAGCTAAGATTGGTGATGAAGGTAGAAGGTTAGATTTTAGTGAAAGTATTTTTAAAAGAATTAATTTTGAAGGTAAGGGTGGTTATTTTGAATTATATAATCAGTTCCAAAAAGATTTAAAAAGTAAAAATTATAAATGGTTACAAGAAATACTGCAAAGAAGAAGCATGGCAGTGCCTCATAATCAACATATAAGAAGAGTATTAGAACATGAATTGTTTACATATGAAGGATATCAACGTCAATTAAATCCTAATGTTACTAACAATAAAGATAAAAGAATGAACTATAATCCTGAGTTATTTAAAGGTTATGGACCTATTGAAGATACTAAAGCATACAAAGAGTATTTAGAAACAGGTTTTATGAGTAGAAAAGTTAGAGAAAACTTTTTAAATGATTATGTAAAAGCTGCAGAAGATTTTATTATAAATGATTTAGCAGATTTTACTAGTATAAAATTAATAAAACTATATGCAGATATAGTAGGTAACCCAGAAAGAATATTAAAGATACATAGAGATAGTGAATCTTTTAAAAATGCTGCTGCAGATTTATATAAAGAAGGTAAAACAGACATTGATTTAGTAAAAAATTTAGTAGCCTCTATTGAAGACCCAGCAAATAAAAAAATTAAAACAGAGTTAGAATCTATATTAGATATGTTACCACCAGTTGATAAAGAATCTTCTATTACAAAACGTGCAGATATGGATTCTCGTATTAAAAGGTATAAAAACAATGAATTAGAAACTAAAGCAGAAAGAGATTTGTTTGACCAGTTTATGCTTGGTACTTTAAACAGAGGAAGAATGGAATCAATGAATACTGTTTTAAAAAGGTTGCAAAATTTAACAGGTGTTAAAGTTGATTTTAAACCAGGTACTAAAAGATTTGACGAATTAAGTGATGCAGACTTTCTTAAAATACAAAAGACTGATGGTGCAAGAGCTTTATATAACTCTGCTTATTCTATGTATTTAAATTCTGCTGGTACTAGTTTAGTTAGATTAGGTTTTTCATCACCATCTATATCAGAGAATAGTTTAAAAACATACTTTAATGATTATAATAAATTATTTAGTTCTGTTGAATTACCTAAAGAAAAAATAATTAAAGAAGCTGAAACAGTTGTAGAAAATATAGATAAAAAACAAACAATTATAGATGCTGATGGTAACAAAATTAAAACTGGAGTTTTAAGTAGTAATGATTTTGATATAAAAACACAAAAGTATTTAGATGAGATAGCACCTTTTGAAGGACTTGCTAAAGGAACTTTAACTAAAGAAGAAGCTACCGTAAAAAATGAAATACTAGACAGTATAAGACATTACTTTGGTGGAAGAGGAGCATTGCCTGGTGTAGAATTAAATGGATTAGCTAGACATTTAGTAGGTAAAGATTTAAATGCTATGAATTATAAAGATTATGTAGTGTTTAATAACTATTTAAAAGATTTTAGAGAAGGACATTTTATTGCTAAATTGTTTGGTTCTGCTAAATATTTTCCTGAGTATGGTAAAGACCCAAGTAAACCTTTAAAAGGTTTTCCTGAGCTTGGTAGAAGGTTTTATTATTTATTTCCTGAAGCAGTTAATAAAGAATTACAAATGTTTGAGTTAAATCTAGTAGACAAAACAGGTGTTTATAAAGATAAGCTTGGCAATACATTTTCTGGTAATGTTAAAAAACCAACACAGATTATAAATCAAATTAGAGATACACATCATTATGCACAACAAAGTGTAACAGCAGAGTATGAAAAACAAATAGCTTCTATGGACAATGATTTAAGTCATTATATATCTGTTGAAGATGGTGTAAGCCTATATAAAGTACAAGCTGCTATGAGAGAAAGATTTGGCTTAATATCAGAAGCAAGTAATCTTGATAAAGTTACTCCTGAATATGGTTTTTTAAATGATGGCAAAAGAGGGTCAAATGAAAAACAAGCTAAATTGTTTGAGTATAATAAAGTATTTAGAGAAACTATTAATAGTGCAAATTGGCATAAAATAAAAAATAAAATTTATATTGTTAATTTACCTAAAGAACTAGGTGGTACTAAAAAAATGACTGGTTTAGAAATATCACAAAAAATATTTGAACAAGTAACTAAACATAATAAAAGATTTTATGACATATTAGTTGGTAAAGAAGAAGTTTATAGAAAGTACACTGATATAGTAGAAAAAGAAACAGACCCTAAAAAAATTATCCAATCATTAGATAAATTAGCTGAAGTATTTGCTAAAGATGTACAAGATGCTATTAATACTGAGACACCATTAAATCCTAATATTGGTATGGACCCATTACGTAGAATCACTAAGTACCTACAACTAAGGCAGTTAAAGGATTCATTTCAAGGAAAAGATATATTAGACCCTGAGACTGGAGAGCTATTTGGAACTGATGCTTTTGTAAGAGAAATACAAAATGTTCCTAAACAAATAGAAAAAACAGGTGAAATACCTTTTGATTTTTATTTTCCACATATGATGTTTGAAAGAAAAGCTGTAGGAGAAAGTTTACGTAGACAAATAAAAGCTATTATTAAAGATTTAGATAGTAATAATCCTGCTATTGTTAGAGCTAAAAGAAAAGAATTAACAAACATAATGATTAGACACAAACAATTAACAGGTGATTGGTTTACTGATACTGAATTAACTAATAGATATACTGATATAAACAAAATATTATCAGGCATAGGAGAAAAAAGAAAAGATTTATTAGATGAAGGTTTTAAAAACTTTTTAAAGAACAGAAGAGTAGGTAATCAATTTAAAAGAGAATCACATTTAGGTGGTTTTAGCTATGACCCATTAGCTTATAATAATTATGTTAAAAATATATTAAATACTTTTTATAGACAAATTGGTGAGATATCATCTAATGATGCAATATATACTTTTAGAAAACAAAAATCATCACAGATTGGTCAAGAATTAACAAACAGATGGACTGAATATTTGCAATTATATTCTAACGAAGCCTCTGGTGCTCCTGTAAATATACCTAATCATGTATTAAATGACCCTGGTATGAAAATAAAAGGTACGTTGTATGCACAGTTTGCTGATAATCTTTGGGTTAAAAGAATGAATAAACTTAGAGATAAGTTAGGATTAAGAAAAGATGGAGATATTCCTGCAGAATTAAAAGATTGGGACTTTGGTTCGTTAAAAGCATTTAGTTCTTTTGATGCAAGATACAATCTTATGTCATTATTAGCTCATCCAAAAAGTGCAGTGACTAACTTGTTTGGTGGTACTGTACATACATTAGCAAGTACAGGGTTAGAAAATTTTAGAAATGCTAGAGATATAAACTATTTACGTTCTAAAGTAAATAAAGAATGGACAAGTATGGGAGATGTTTATAACTGGGTAAAAAGTCATGGTGTTGTAGAAGACTTTTTATTATATGAGTTACAAATTAATCCTAATGTTCAAGGTAGAAAGATGCAAACTGCATTAAAAGAAGCATTTCAAAAAATAAAAAAGAATCCTGATTTTAAAGATAAAGATTTATTAGATATAGCAAAAAGAAATGGTATATCAGCTACTGTATTTAACAAAGCTGCTTGGTTTATGAGAGCTCCTGAAAGAATATTAAGAAGAGATGCTTTTGTTGCACACTACTTACAAGCTAAAAGAAAATTTGATGGATTGATACAAGACTACAACAACCCTTACTTAATTGACATGGCTAAAAAAGGTGTAAAAGGAACACAGTTTTTATATAGTGCACCATTTAGACCAGCATTTGCTAGAAGTAGTATGGGTAAAATATTTAGTCGTTTTCAATTGTGGGGTTACAATTCTGTAAGATTTAGAAACGATGCTTTAAGAGAAGCTAAGATATATGGTTTTGAAGGTGAAGCAATGAAAAGAGCTGAAAGAATTTTTATGGCAGACATGATGATGTTTGGATTAGCTGGTATGTTTCCTCTATCTATATTTGAAACAGCGTTACCAGCACCTTGGAACTATATGCAAGACATGAGTGACCTTATGTTTGGAGATGAAAAAGAAAGAGATAGGGCTTTCTATGGTACATATCCAAGAGCATTAGCCCCATTACAAGTAGTTACTCCACCAAGTTTAAGATTGTTACCACCACTATTTAAATCTATTGTAGAAGATGATTATGGTAGATTGTCTGATTATCATATGTGGGCAGCTGCACCTTATGGAAGACTAGCAAGAAGTGTTGTTGGTCCAGGTGGTATATTAAATAACCCAACAAGAATGGTAGAAACAATGACAGGATTTCCATTATTAAGTTTAAGTAAAATAACTAGGGATGCTAAGAAAATTGACTTACCATCACCAGGAGATGATGCAAAGTATGTCTATTAATCCAGAATTATTTTATAAAAAACCTGATACTCAACCTAATCTTGCAGAAAAAATAAGAGAAGAAAAACAAAGTACTCTTGCAAGAAGAATAGGTGCAGGAGCTGCTATTGGAGCTGCTGGTGCATATGGTACAGCTCTTGGTGTTAAACAAGGAGCAAGATATGTAACCCCTGTTGTTAAGAGAGTAATTGGAGAAGGAGCTAAAGGAAGTATATTTATAAAAGATTTTTATGCTTCTAAAAATATTACACCAAAAAATTTGTTTGAAAAAGCTCTTCTTAAAGTAGCTGGTCCAAAACAATTACTTGCTTTTAGGCAATTTTTACCAATATTAACTGGAACAATGGAAGAGTCAGAAATTGATAAAGTGCTTTCACAACCAGCTTATCAACGAACATTAAAAGAATTAAGAGATAGTGGTTATATAATAAATAATAGAAAAGATTTTAAAGACATGATATTAGGTAAAGGAGGTCCTATTTCTATTAAGAAAGACAAATTTACAGAAATTAAATATAGACCACCAGGACTTAATTTTAAAACTGCTCCAGAATTTGCAAGAGATATAGAACGGGACATAAAGCAAATAGATTTAACTAGACCAAAAGAATTTAAAAAGCCATTTATAAAAGGTTCTCTATTAGATAAAGATTTTAAATATAAACCACCAGGAACAGATACTTTACTTGATAGATTTGGTGTAAAATCTAAAAATGAATGGGGTAGAGCAGTAAATCATGAACGTTTGCTTGGTTATAATGCTAAAATAATTACTGCTCCAGATATAGATAAATTAAATAAATCAGAGGTTAATAGGCGTGGTAGAAAAATGACATTTGCACAAGCTATGAATAAAGATGGTTTATCTAAAGTTGTTGAAACAGATTATAAAACATTATTTAAAGGTCATGAACGTGCAATTTCAAGATGGAAAGCTGCTTCAGTAGATAATCCTATAACTTTATCATTAATACAAGATACAAAACATCAGGATAAACAAGCAGTTTTACGTGCTGGTAAAAAAGATATTTTATTTAAAGCAACTAAACAAGCTATGCAAAACACAGGTTTGAATGCTTCTCAAGACCAAGTAGATGATATGGTTGACAATATTATACGTAAGTATGTAGATGAAAAAGCAGGTACGAAAGAAATATTACCTAAAAAAGGAGTAAATATACATAGTGATTATGGTCGTATATTAATAAATAAAAATAGACGTAAAGCTTTACTGCAATTAGAAAGAATTAATCCAGGTAAAACAGCTGAAAATATTGAAATTTATAATAACTGGAAAAATAAATATTATACATTAACTACTAAAGAACAAATAAAAAAAAATATATTTAATATTTATGAAAAAGCAAGACAGTATGGTCTAAAAGACATGGAAATAGATGGTAAAAAAATACAACAAAACGTAATGAACCTTAATTTTAATCCAGCAAGGAAACCTCATTTTTTATCTGGAGGTATGAATTATAGTGTTAATTTTTTTAGAAATAAAAATATTTCAAACATAAAAATAGATGGTAAAAAAATACAACAATTTAAAGTATTTCATGATATGTTAGTAACAGATGATTTTGACATGTATCAACTTGGAAAAATATTTCAAAGAAATGTGCATTTTAATGCAGTACATGATACAAACATTGGTAAAAAACCTACTATATTTACTAAAACTATGTTAGAAGCAATGAGTGAAGGAGCATATAGCAATAAACAAAACGATGTAGATAAATTTAATAGAATAAAAAGAAGAGATTTATTTCAAAAAGCATTAAAAGATAAAAATTACCCTGAAGCTTTAAAACATGCAAAAAGACTAAGTAAAAAAGCTCTTGCTCTTGTATTGCGTTTAGCAAAGATTAGAGCTAGAATATATTAAAGTTTTTAGGTAAATAGCTGCTTAATTTTAATTACATACATAAAAAAAAATAAAAGGAATAGGTTATTTACCCATTCCTTTTACTACTACATTTTCGAAGAACTCACATTTT
>MDTB01128112.1_pt1 | contig 10752 bp, 11 predicted proteins | sample 811161 | NCBI WGS metagenome assembly MDTB01 (sample SAMN05326650, study PRJNA326480) | marine metagenome | isolation source: seawater | place: Mediterranean Sea | collected 2009 | reverse complement strand
CGGCTCATCTGAGCGGCGAGGCGACACCCTCGTCGTTCGGATCCGACCCGACGAGTGGTACCTGCTCGGCGATGGCGCTCCGGCGATGGCGGCCAGTCTCGACCTCTCGGGCTTCGCCTCAATGGTTGACACCAGCCACAGCCGCACCGCCGTTCGCGTCACCGGCGATCGTGCCGCCGACACGTTGGCCAAGCTCGGCAGCGCCGACTTCGGTGATCACATGACCCCCAACCGCGCAGCGCTGGGCAACGGCATCGCCGGCGTCACATGCGACATCGTGCGTGACGACCAAAGCGGCGTGCGGAGCTATCTGCTGCTCCTCGACGGCAGCTTCGTCACGTATTTCCTAGGAGCGTTGCACGACGCCGCATCGGAGTTCTGAGAACAACGTGTGTTTGACCGACACCCGGTCGGTCGAAGCTCTCCTCGTGGCGCTGTCTCGTCGGTGCCGCTAGACCGTTTTTCGGGATCAAGGGACCTCCGTGGCTAACGCGACACTCGAACACCAGGCCATTGACATCCGTCAAGCCTTTGACGCCCACGGCTCGACGATTTTCACCCTGTGTCGTCGGTTTCTCGAAGATGCGGATGCTTCGGCGCTCACCCGCGACATCTTCGTGACCGTCGCCGCTCGGGGTGAAACCGACCCGGCTCCGGCCCTGCTCGACGCAACGGCACGCCGACTCGCCGCCTATGCCGACCCGAGTGCGGTCGTGGACGAAGTCGAGCGAATCCGGGTTGCCGACGGGCTCCGGAGGCTCGCCGAGTCTCGTCGCCGTCTCGTCACACTTGCGCTCGTTGACCGCCTCGATCATGCAGAGATCGCAGCTCGCACTAGCACGCCGGTGCTCGAGGTTGCGGCAGAGATCCGTGCCGGACTCTCGGCGATCCGGAACCATATGACCGCCATGGCGCCGGCCTGACCCCCGGGGCCGAACCCAGGGATGCAGACGCACACGTGCGGCCGTGTCGGCAAGCAAGGCGCTAGGGCCCAGCCAGCCGATTGACGCTGGCGAGCAACTGCTCGACCTCGGCTCGGGTGTTGTAGTGACTGGCCGAAGCTCGAATGCAGTTCTCGATGCCGAGCGGTTTGAGCACGCTCGCCGAGTAGTAGTCCTGCTTTCGAGCATGGGTGCGCACGCCCTCGGCGTTGAGTGTGTCGACAACGTCGAGGCTGTCGTGGCCCTCGATCCAAAACGAAACCATGCCAGAGCGATGCTCACTCGCCTCGGGGCCGACCACGTGCACGCCATCGAGCTGACCCAGGCCGGGCAAGCCGCCCGTACCCCACATCATGGCGTCGACGAGACCCTGCTCCTGGTCACGGATCGCAGCGGATGCGGCCTCGAGCCGAGCCCTCGGTTCGGTTTCGTCGCTTATCTCGGCACCGAGCCATTCGAGGTAGCGCACAACCTCGGAAAACGCGGCATAGGCCGAAGCGTCGCGTGTGCCGAGTTCCCAGACGTTGGCGGGTGCACCGGCGAGTTGATCGTGCGGTGCCATTGCGAGCCGGTCGGAGACCCATGCGACACCGAAGTTGTGACGCGAGAACAGCTTGTAGCCCGACACGACGTAGCCGTCGATCCCGTAGTCGTCGACGGCGACATGGCCGTGGGCGGCATGTTGAATGCCGTCGACGATGATGAAGCATTCGGGCGCGATCGCTCGGATCTCGGCAGCGATGGCCTTCACATCGACATGCATGCCCGTGACCGGACTGGCGTGGATGATCGTCGCCACCGCAAGGTCGGGCGTGATGGCAGGGCGGTACTGCTCCGCGCTGACGACCGTCGACACCGTGTCGAAGTGGACCTGCTCGTAGGTCATGCCGGCGACCTCGGCCCAACGGCGACCAGCGCTGTAGGTCGCTGGGTGCTCGAGATGACTGCCGAGAATCCTCGCTCCGCTCGACGCAAGCGTTGCGTTGCGGATCAACCGACCGAGCAATTCCGTACCGGACTCTCCAATGAACACTTCGCCGCTCGACGCCCCCATCAGCAGCTTCATGTCGTCGCGACCTTGGGTGATGATCTCCATGAGGTACTGCGAAGCGGCGTTCGCCCGGCCCTGGTTGTCGGGGAAGGCCATCAGCTCGGCCGTGCGTTCCACAGCTGCCTTCAGGGTGAGCGAGCCACCGGCGTTCTCGAAGAAGGCACGGGGCCCCTGGATGGGACACACATCGGCGTGATGAAAGCGGTCGCGAATAGCGGCCAGCAGTGCCGGGTCGAAGGTCACGAAGGCGGATCCTCCCACAGTTTGCGGCGCAAGGCTGTGCGGCAGGCACAACTTGCTCTTGTCGATCGGAGCCACGACGAAATGCGATCGGAAAGGTGTCACTTCACGGACACAGTCACGAAACACTTTGGCCTTATGGTCCGATCATGCGTGTCGAACTCTCCGAGCAGACAGCTACAGCGATCGCCTCGAAGCCAACCAAGGCCCAGGTGCTCCCAGCCACTCCCGAAACCTGCTTCTGGGGCTATCTCGATCGAGACCAACCCCCCGTTATGGAGGTCGATTCGGGCGCAGTGATCGCCATTGAGGCAGTCACCCATCACTCCGGTGACGCTGCTGACATCATGATGGACGACGGGGTACGGGCCATCTGGGAAGCCATCGACCCCGCCGAGCGGGCGCCCGGGGTGCACATTATGACTGGGCCGGTCCACGTTCGAGGTGCTCAGCCCGGCGATGCCATCCTCGTCAAGATCCTCGATATGGAACCTCGTTTCCGCTACGGCTCGAATTGTGCCGCCAACTGGGGATTGCTCTACGACGTCTTCGGGAAAGAGCGCATCACGATCTACGAACTGGCCGAAGGCGAGGGTTTCACCGCAACTGCCTCACCGAGCTACGCCTTCGACTTCAACGCACGCGACCTCTATGACATCCCGGGAGTGATCTCCAACCCGACCGCTAGCGAACGACACCCCTTCACCGTTCCGGTCAACGTGCCGGTTCGGCCCCATTTTGGGGTGATGGGGGTAGCCCCGCCCAGCGACGAGCGGATCAGCTCTATTCCACCCGGTGTATTCGGCGGCAACGTTGACAACTGGCGGCTCGGGCCGGGCGCGTCGATGCTGTATCCAGTCTTCGCTGAGGGGGGTGGGCTTTACGTTGGCGACCCGCACTTCGCTCAGGGCGATGGCGAGATCTGTGGGACGGCCATTGAGGCCTCGATCAACGCCCGCATTCAGGTGTTTCATCTCACCGATCTCGCCGTCACATCACCTGTGCTGGTTCACGGGTCATCGTGGGTCACCCATGGCTTCGGCGACACGCTCGATGAGGCGATACGTATGTCGGCGGAACAGATGCTGTGGCTGCTCACCGACCGACTCGGGCTCTCCGCCGACGACGCATATTCACTCAGCTCGGTTGCCGTCGACTTCGGTGTGACCCAGGTGGTTGACGGCACCGTCGGCTGCCATGGGATTATTGACACCTCCATATTCGGCTGAGATCAGGGCCTGGAGAACCACAAGACCCGAGCGATCAAGGAACGCGAATCCGTGCAACTCAGTCCCCACGAACAAGAGCGGCTCCTGGTGGTCGTTGCCGCTGATGTCGCCCAACGGCGCCGCGATCGGGGTCTGCGGCTCAATCATCCAGAAGCAGTTGCGCTGCTTACCGCCTGGGTGTTTGAGGGTGCCCGAGACGGCTGCACCGTGGTAGATCTCATGGAAAAAGGCCGCGAGATCCTGACCCGCGACGATGTGATGGAAGGCGTTCCCGAGATGCTCGACGGAATCCAGATCGAAGCGACGTTCCCCGACGGAACCAAGCTGGTGACCCTGCACCAGCCGATTCCGTGATTCCCGGCGAAGTCGTTGGCCCCGACGACACCATCGAACTCAACGCCGGTCGACCGACACAACGCCTGTGCGTCGAGAACACTGGCGACCGCCCCGTGCAGGTCGGCTCGCACTTTCATTTTGCTGAAGTAAACGACGCCCTCGTCTTCGACCGCCGCGCTGCTCACGGTTACCGACTCGATATTCCCGCCGGAACCGCCGTTCGGTTCGAACCTGGTATCGACCTCGACGTCGACCTCGTCGCCTTCGGCGGCGCACGGCGAGTCCCCGGACTTCGAGGCCAAGTCGGCGGACCACTCGACCCTGGACCCGTTCATGACTGAACTGCCCCGCAACCGTTACCGCGCCCTGTACGGCCCTACCGCTGGCGACCGGATTCGTCTCGCCGACACCGACCTGTTCATCGAAGTCGAAACCGATCACTGTGTCGGCGGTGACGAAGCCGTTTTCGGCGGCGGCAAAGTCATCCGCGAGTCGATGGGTCAGTCGACCACTACCCGCGCCGAAGGCACTCCTGATCTCGTGATCACCGGCGCAGTTATCCTCGACCACTGGGGCATCGTGAAAGCCGATGTCGGCATCCGTGACGGCCGCATCGCCGCCATCGGACGAGCCGGCAACCCCGACACGACCGACGGTGTGCACCCTCATCTCGTCATCGGGCCGTCGACGGAGATCATGGCTGGTAATGGTCGAATCCTCACCGCTGGCGCGATCGACTGTCACGTCCACCTGATCTGCCCTGAACTGATGACCGAGGCCCTGTCCTCGGGGATCACGACCATTCTGGGTGGTGGCACTGGCCCCGCAGAAGGGTCCAAGGCCACCACCACTACACCGGGCTCCTGGAACGTCGCCCGAATGCTCGAAGCCCTCGATCAGTGGCCGGTCAACGTGGCACTTCTCGGCAAGGGGAACACTGCCTCAGAAGCCGCCCTGCACGAACAGCTTCGCGGTGGGGTCGCCGGCTTCAAACTCCACGAAGACTGGGGAACCACCCCCGCGGCCATCGACACGTGTCTGCGAGTCGCCGACGACAGTGGCGTCCAGGTTGCGATCCACACCGACACGCTCAACGAAGCTGGCTACGTCGAAAGCACCCTGGCGGCGATCGCCGGCCGCTCGATCCACACCTTCCACACTGAGGGGGCCGGTGGCGGCCACGCCCCAGACATCATCACCGTTGCATCGCACCCCAACGTTTTGCCATCATCGACCAACCCAACGCGTCCACACACCGTCAACACCGTCGCCGAACACGTCGACATGTTGATGGTCTGCCATCACCTCAACCCAACCGTTCCCGAAGATCTTGCGTTCGCAGAAAGTCGGATCCGCCCCTCCACCATCGCCGCAGAGGACGTGTTGCACGACATGGGCGCCATCTCCATGATCGGGTCGGACTCGCAGGCGATGGGTCGCATCGGCGAAGTCATCCTGCGGACCTGGCAGACCGCCCACGTGATGAAACGCCGAAGGGGAGCGCTCCCCGGCGACGGTCCATCCGACAATCATCGGGCCCGGCGCTATGTTGCGAAATACACGATCTGCCCGGCGATCGCCCACGGCCTTGATGCCGACGTCGGGTCAGTCGAGACAGGCAAACTCGCCGACCTCGTCCTTTGGGACCCACGCTTCTTCGGCGTGCGCCCGCACGCCGTCGTGAAGGGCGGCATGATCGCTTGGGCCCAGATGGGTGACGCCAACGCATCAATCCCAACGCCACAGCCTGTCTTCCCCCGTCCGATGTTCGGCGCCGCTCCTGTTGTTGCCGCCAAGACCAGCGTTGCGTGGGTTTCGCCGGTAGCACTCGAACACGGCATCGATGCCGCCATCACCCGCCCACTTGTCGCCGTAGGCAATTGTCGTTCGGTCGGCAAGAACGACATGGTCGAGAACACTGCTCGCCCCGACATCGCGGTCGACCCCGACACATTCACTGTGACGATCGACGGTGACGTCATCGAGGAGGCCCCTGCAGAGGAGCTCCCGATGGCGCAGCGGTACTTCCTGTTCTGAACTCATTTCGTGACCACCATGACCGACCCAATCCTCGAAGGTTCCCGACCCCGAAACGACGCAACGAGGCATGCGGCGCGCACCGTCCTCACCGACGGGCGGTTCCCCAGCGGCGGTCATGCCCACTCAGCAGGCTTCGAAGCGGCCGCAACGCTCGGTGATCTCGATCACCCAGACGAACTTGATCGCTTCCTTGATGGACGGCTCGCGACGACCGGCGCAACCGACGCCTGGCTGGTGGGGGCCATCACAGCCCGAATCGCCAACAACACCATCGACTGGAAAGAGACTGACACCGAGGTGCAGGCCCGGATCATGTCGCCGGCGCTGCGCACCGTGTCACGCACGCTGGGCCGCCAATGGCTGCGCGCCGGGCGACGCATCTGGCCCGACCCGCTGCTCAACGAGGTCGGCCTTCCCAACAGCGGAAACCCCCACCAGGTCGCCGCGTTCGCAGCAGTCGCATCGGTTGCCGGCCTCTCTCCCACCGATGCCATCGCCGTCCATCTCCACCACCTAGTCTCGGCCGTCACCACCGCTGCGGTTCGCCTCCACGGGCTCGATCCGTTCACGGCACAACGTCACCATCTCGACGCGCTCGAACGCTGGCACCATCTCACTAAGGTCGGAGCCGCGGCGGGTATGACACCATGGCGCGATCTCCCCGCTCCCTCGGGGCCAATGACCGACATCGCTGCTGAACGTCACGCCAGGATGAACGGCCGACTCTTTCAATCCTGAATCCGAAAGCTGGAGCAGACGCATGGGCGCCGGACACGATCACCACGACCACCACGACCACCCCGCCCCGGTCAGCCCCGAAGGCCGGCCGCTTCGCATTGGCATCGGTGGTCCCGTCGGCAGCGGCAAGACCTCACTCGTAGCCGCACTGTGCAAGACACTGTCCGACGAGTTGAGTCTCGGCGTCATCACTAACGACATCTTCACCAGCGAAGACGCCGAAGCGCTCCGGTCCCAAGGCGTTCTCCCGACCGAGCGCATCGTCGCAGTGGAGACCGGGTGCTGCCCCCACACAGCGATCCGCGACGACATCTCGGCCAACCTCGACGCAGTGGAACAACTCGAGGCTCGGCTGGGCGATGTCGACGTCACCCTGGTCGAAAGCGGGGGTGACAACCTCACCGCGATCTTCAGCCGGGGGTTGGTCGACCGACAGATCTTCGTGATCGACACCGCTGGCGGCGATGACATTCCCCGCAAGGGCGGCCCCGGTGTTGCGACAGCCGACTTGTTAATCATCAACAAGATCGATCTCGCTCCTCATGTCGGTGCCGATGTCGAACGTATGCAGCGCGACGCGGCTGAACGTCGAACCGGTCCGGTCGAAGCGACATCGGTGACTGCGCCGGGCGGAGTCGCGCAAATTGCGGCATGGATCCGAGTGGCCGTGCACGAATGGCACAACTCGGTGCCAAGCTGATGCTTGCGCACGCCGCACTCGTCGCCGAGGCGCGCGAGGGGCGGCTGACCCTTCCGGTGTTGCGATCCGATCCGCCAATCCTGCTGCGTCCGACCGGCGACACAGTTCACCTGGTCGGGGGGTCAGCCGGGCCGCTCGGTGGCGACCAGCTCCGGCTCGATGTGACGGTGCGGCGCAACGCGTGTCTGCGACTGCGAAGCGCTGCGGCGTCGGTAGTCCTGCCCGGTCCGACTGCGTCGAGCCTGCACCTCACCATCACCATCGAATCGGGTGGCCACCTCGACTGGCGACCCGAGCCAGCCGTTTCGGTGGCAGGCGGGAGCCATGAACAGGTGGTAGACGTGGAGCTTCAGGGAGACGCGACAATGGAGTGGACTGAGACGGTCGTCTTGGGCCGCAGTGGTGAACCCTCTGGCGATTGGAGTTCTCTCATGCGGGTGGTTCGAGACGGCGCAGTGGCCGTCCATCAACATCTTCGCGTCGGGCCAGACCACGTAGGTAGTGACGGCCCAGCAGTCATGGACGGCCGCCGGGTCTCGGCAGCGCGACTGATTGTCGGCTCCAGCGCCCGTCCCGACTGCGTCAGCGTGTCCGACACCGGAGCCTGGACACGGGTTGGCCTGGCCAGCGATATCGAGCAGACACAGGTCGTCAGCGACTCGGTTGCTGAAATTGTGGCCCTCCTCGACATCGGTTGCACGCCGGCGACATGACATCGAAGCCAGCAACCCTTTTGCGCGGCACGGTCATCACCGTCGATCCCGATCGGCGGGTGATCGACGACGGCGGAGTCGTTGTAACCGGCGAAACGATTAGCGCCGTCGGCCCATTTTCGGCAGTCCGCGCCGACTACCCAGCGGCAACGACCGTTGGGGACTCGCGCGACCTCGTTGTTCCTGGCTTCATCAACGGTCATCAGCATCTAACTGGGGACCGCCTCCTGCAGTCGACAATCCCCGACGATCTGGAACCGGGAGCGGCGATCTTTGAGTGGGCGGTCCCGCTCCACGCCAGCCACACCCCCGACGATGACGAACTGTCTGCGACCCTGGCGCTGGTTGAGAGCCTTGGGAGCGGGATCACCACCACCGTCGAGGCCGGCACCGTTGCCCATCCCGACCGGGTTGCGGCAGCGGCGCGACGGGTTGGGGCCCGTATCACCCTCGGCACCTGGGGCTGGGACGTCGAAGAGGGGCCGTTCGCAGCGCCAGCGGATGAGGTCTTGGACCGTCAGCGGATGGTGATCGAACGCGACGAAGGGCCGTTGGTCACGCCATGGGTGACCCTCGTCGGGCACGACCTCATGTCCGACGCACTGGCCACTGGCGCATCGGCGCTGGCCCGGGAACACAACACAGGGTTGACGTTTCATCTCTCGCCGAGCGTCAGCGATGGAGAGCAGTATCTCGCCCGGACCGGGCTGCGTCCGGCAGTGCACCTGCGGCAGCTGGGGGTGTTGGGACCCCACGTGCTGATCGGCCATGGCGTGCACATCGATGACGATGAACTCGAGGCAATCCTTGAAACCGACACGGCAGTCGCCGCCTGCCCGTGGGCGTACCTTCGACTCGGGCAGGGTACGACCCGCGCCTTTCGTCACCTCGATCTGTGGCTTGGCGGCGGGCGGTTGGCGATCGGGTGCGACACCGAGAACGCCGGTGACGCGATCGACGCAGTGCGGGCTGCCGCCCTGTTCGCTGGCCTTGCGAAAGACGTTCCGATGGACCCAACAGTTTTCACGGCCCATCACGCTCTGGAGCTGCTGACCCGTCGAGGTGCAGAGGCAATCGGCATGGGGGAACAGATCGGCTCGATTGAGGTCGGCAAGCAGGCCGACCTCGTCATGATCGATCGGCGCGGGCCGGCGTGGGTGCCGGTGTCGAGCGATCCGGTGCTCCAACTCGTTTGGAAGGGTGTGGCGGGTTCGGTTCGTGACGTCTGGATCGCTGGTAGTCGAGTGGTCACCGATGGGTCTTCGACCCATGTGGACATCGAGACAATCACGGTCGAGGCTCATCGAGCCGCCGTGTCGCTAGCCGAACGTAGCGGTGTTCGCCCTGCCCCCCGTTGGGACTAGGGGCAAGGGCTCTTGCCTGAGCCCAGCAATTGAAGAGCCGCTCAGCGTCCAGCCAGGATGCCAGCGCGCCCGAACCCATCGATCGTTTCCGCCAACCCTTGATACATCGACGGCCGGATGACAGCTGCGAGGTTCAAGCTGACCGAGGTGAAGCCAAGGTCGGCAACGGCTTGGAGTTGCTCGACGACGTCGCTCGGACTGCCTACGACTGCGTAGCGGGTGATCCAGTCAGGTGGCACGAGATCGAACAGTTCCGGATCGTCGTACCGACCCAGGTCGAAGTACCAGCCGGTGCTGCGAGCCAGCGCAGCGTCGATCGCTTCGAGCCGGTCCTCGCCCAGCTCGTCGGGACGGATGATGGCCAGATAGTGCGCGACATAACGCACGACACTGTTACGAGCCAGTTCGGCATCGTCGGAAACACACAACGTCAACCGGGGAGCGACCTCGACGCTGCCAGATTCTCGCCCAGCCCGCTGCTCGCCTTCTGCGAGCCAGCTGCGGTACTGGTCCGCCATCGGCGACGTGATGTGACGAGCGCCGACCAACGCAATGTCAGCCAGCTCCCCAGCCAAGCGCATTATCTGGGGGCTGCGCGTACCGACCGAGATCGGCACCGGCGCAATTGGTGGCCGAAACAGCTGACCACGAGCTGCAAACACTTCTCCGACCCGATCAACCTGTGCGCCTGACAAGAGGTCCCGAATGGCGGTGATCGCTTCTCGCAAAGTTCGAACGGGACGCTCGTACTCGACGGCCAAATCCTCGAGGCCAGCACCGACCCCGATGCCTAGAAAGGCACGGCCGTTGCTGATTTCTTGCAACGTCGCCACCATCGCTGCGAGCACGACGGGGTGCCGGGTGTAGGGGTTGGTGACCATCGAGCCGATGTGGATCCGTTCAGTTGCGGCCGCGATCAGTCCCTGCAGAACGAAACAATCCGACCAGAACACCACGTCAGAGATCCCGAGGCGATCGAAGCCAACGTATTCAGTCTGTTGGGCGAGTGCTACAACGTCTCCAGCAGCCATACCCGGGGTGATCTCAGCCTCGATCGTCTCGAACACGTCTCTTAGTCCAGCATCGCCATCGACTTAGCGGTGATCCACTCTCCGGCCACGACCGGCTCGTAATGGGCGGGATGAAATTCATCGATCGTTGTAGGGATCGTTTCGATCACCGCCCCAAACGATGGTTGGAAGAAGAATGGGACCGATACGCGATCTCGTTGAGCTGCGGCCCCCTCAGGGATCACGACTCGGTGCAGTGTCGACACCCACTGGTCGTTGGTCCAGCGGGCCATGAGGTCGCCGAGATTCACAACGAAGGAGTTCTCCAAGAGCGGCACGTCGTGCCAGATCCCGTCGAGCGAGATCTGCAAGCCGGGAATCTGTTCGACT
>MDTB01090987.1_pt1 | contig 10752 bp, 8 predicted proteins | sample 811161 | NCBI WGS metagenome assembly MDTB01 (sample SAMN05326650, study PRJNA326480) | marine metagenome | isolation source: seawater | place: Mediterranean Sea | collected 2009 | reverse complement strand
TAGGAATCAACAAGGTCCATGTCCGATTCAGGACTTGGTCGCTGATTCACATGACTTTCATCTTGAACAACGAGGAATGATGTCGATACGGTTTCAGTGGACGTCGAACGTATGGTGATGCTCACCGAGAGATTCTCAGGTGCTTTGTAGGTCACCGAGGTGGCAGATGTGAGTGTGGTCTCTCCTGCTTCAAGTTCGACTTCACATGTACTGCAACCGACATTGACGGAAACGATGGTTCCTTCCTCAACATCCATTGTCTGGTGGTAGACTTCCGCTTCAGAAAGGCTGATCATTTGTATGCGACCATCAACAACAAACGCATTGAATGGTTCTTCTGCATGGGTGACTGGAAGAATGCTAAGAAGAACAACACAGACAAACAAGGTTGCTATCGAGCCTCTTCGTTGCGCTTCACCCTCCATAAATGCGGCTCGTAGGCCTAGTCTTTCAACACTTTCTTTCCAATACGTGCCATCTTTGAAAAACCAACCACCTCAGCACAAGCCATGGCAGAAGGACTTGGTCGCACAGTTCTTCATCGCCATCGATATGCAAGGGTTTGGGGTCTAGGTGATCGTTCGTCCCCGGCTGTGAAGACACCCGCATTCATTTCGACTGAAGATGACGATGAAGCATGCAAAAACATCGCCGCCTTCCACTGCGTGCAAAGCAGAACCATCCCAGCGAGAATTACAATCTCAACAAAGCATTGCCTTGTACCACCGGCATTTGATCAATTAGGTCCTTCAATGGAAGCATCGGTTGGTCATGTATTACCGCCTTCCTTGGATGAGGCAAATGCAGGTGAATCAGCTGACACCGGCCCCCTACTGCCTGTTTCTTGGCAACGATTGCATCATGATCCATCGCTGTTGAACGATGATTTACAGCCCAGCATTGTCGTTTTGCTCGATGCAGTTCAACTTGCAGCCCAACCCGGGAAACTTGTGAAAGCGATTCAAACACTGAAGCACCGATTTCCTGGTGCGCTGCTTTGGACACCTGGTCTTGGCGGACCCGATAATGCGGCGGTCCTCGCTTGGTTTGGGGTTGATCTGTTCGACACGAGTCGTGCTCGACTTGCAATCAGTACAGGTCACTTACTCACCTCCTTTGGTCCTCGATTACCTGTGGATGGTGAGACGCTCAACACGGACGTAGCATTGCATCATTATCGTCAAGCAATCCGTTCCGTTCAGTCAGCGATTGAAATAGGCACATTACGCCGGCTCGCTCAACAGCAAAGTTTGAACAGTCCTCGATTGGTTGAACACATGCGACATTTCGATACCCTAATGCGTCCAATCGAAGATGTCTTACGCGCCCACCCTGCGGGGATTGATGCAATTGAATTTATGGCACAAGAAAGCCATCTTGACTCAGAAGTTCATGCATGGGTTGAGTTCATGATGCATCGCTACACAGCACCTGAGGGGCTCGACCACACACTTGTGTTACTTCCGTGTTCTGAGCGAAAGCCGTATCGTCTATCAAAGTCCCATCGTAAATTTATCGAAGCCATTGGCAGCAATGGTTGCCACGAAGTTATGGTAACATCCCCACTTGGACTTGTTCCAAGGGATTTGGAAGATGTCTGGCCAGCAGGTTTCTATGACATTCCCGTAACAGGTGATTGGACAGTTCAAGAACTTGAACGAATCAAATCCATGGTCCAATCACTTCTTGACCGTCATGCTTACCAGTGCATCGTCAATCACAGCGGAATTGAACTCGATATCGAAGGATTTGATGTAATCGATACGCGACAGGGGGAATCTTCAGGGTCCCGAACATCGCTACAACGATTAAATGAAGCGGTAAAACACAGCAAAAAGGAACTCGATCTTCGGCGACGGAAAGGGGAATCCCTCAACATGGATCGCTTCAAGAGTATTTCTCGTTATCTCTACGACACTGACGATTGGCTTGAAGGATGCCGAATTCGGGGAAAACCTCCTCGATGGCGAATTGAAAAAGACGGTGAGCAAGTGGCTTTGTGGTTTTTTGACCGCGCAGGTTTTGCCTTTAGCAAGGGAGCAATTCCGTCTTTGTTTGAACACAAAACGCTACCGTGCGTTCGACTCAAACCCTCAATAAAATGGAAAGGAGACCTCCATCTTGGCATCATCGATTCGTACGATGGAAAAATCCGTAGAGGCCAAGACCTTCTCGTTCTTCAAAACGAGGAACCGGTTGGACTTGCGAGAAGTCTTGCGCCGGGTTGGGAATGGGCAGGCACGCCAGGACGATTGGCGAAAATGCATCAGAAGCGATGACCAGAAGAAGCGATGTGGTTAAGAAGGGTAAGCAGGTCGCAAGATTGCTCCGAGTGGTCCATATGGCACGAATGTATTCATCACGAAAAGGAAAAAGTGCTTCTTCGAAGCCGTTCATGACCGAGCCATCCTCTTGGTCCAACACCGACGTCAAGGAGATTGAGTCTCTTATCGTCAAGTATGCAAAAGAAGGCATGAGCACCTCCCAAATTGGACTCGTACTACGAGATAAGCACGCAGTTCCAAACGCCCGCCTTGTTCTTGGCAAGCGAATTGGAGCAGTCCTCGCAGAAAACGACCTCGGAGGAACCTATCCAGAGGATTTGATGAATCTCATGCGACAAGCCGTTGCAATCATTGACCACCTAACGACCAATCACCGTGATCTGCACAACAAGCGTGCGCTTGAGATAACCGAAGCCAAGATTCGACGACTTGGTAACTACTACAGGGCTGAAGGTCGCCTTTCTGCTGACTGGAAGTACAAGCGTGACCAACTTCGACTCATCGTCGAGTGATTGGGAGCATTCATTTGTCTGGGGGTTAAGGCCCCTTTGGGACGGCCATGAAGGACTTGAGAACAGCTCCGTTTTTCAAGCCAATCGATGGTGTTGTAGATGATGCGATTTCGTTTCTACAGTCCAACTCGCTGATGCTGGTCGCAACTGCTGATCTCCACTCGATCATTGCACTCGGTTTCTTGGAATCAGCCCTTCTTGACAAAGGTGTTTCGTATTCACGCAGGATTCTCCCACCCTCTTCTCACATTCCACCTGATGAGACGAGTTTCATTCCCGAACAAGCGGGTTCAAACATCTTGTTTATTGATGCCTTTAGCAGAGTCGAAGCGCCTCCAAAGGAAGCATTCCTGCTCGCTTCGAAACATGTAGAGGTTGAATTCAATCATTCGACGACCAAGCGAAGAGGGAGCGTTGATGTTGTTCTGCAATCCTCAGCCATTGCTTTTGCGATCGCACCAAAAGGAGAGCGAACAAAGCGTTGCCGACCGTATTCAGGATGTGGACAATGGCTGATGGAGAGTTTGGATACGACCATGGACCCGATTCACACAATGATTCGGGACTATCTTCGAGATGAAGGCACGATTCAAGTTTGCCCGTTGCCAGAAGTTGAGGATGCATCAGTGGAAATGATGCCTCTGGCATCGCCTCGAAGACTTCAACGTCTGCAAAAGCTGTGGAAAGACTTGGATGCATCCTCAAGGGCTCAGGCTCTCTCCGAATACAGCCTTCCATTGTTGTCGAGTGAGGGGCTCTCCACGGCGCGTTTGGAGGAACTCATATGGAAGCGTATGAAGATACCAAATACGGCAACGGACCTAGCAACGATACTCCATCGTTTGTTGAAGATGTGGCCACAAGATGCTGATGATGCAGTCATTCATGCTGGACGATTGCTCGATGAATTCCTAAGATCTGGCAGGCTTACACCATCGACGGATTGAAACACCAAGAGGTATTGGCAATAGCATGGCGATTGAACGATTATTGACAGGTAGCATTCGGGAACGTGTCCAAGACCTGATGTCAACGGAAGATCTCATCATCGAGTCGTTCAAAGACATCGTTAAGGATGAACTCAAAGCTCACATTCGCAACAAAATCGAGGAGGATCCGGACCTCCATGCTGAAATCAAGGAGGCGGTAAACTACTACTTCCAACAAAAGGCACGTTCGGTTTACGCAGAACTCAAAGCTACGAGGGCCGCAACCCGCCTTGGTCTCCGTCTCTTGCCAGATGAACTTCAAGGTGAAGTTGGTGAGGCTCTGATTGGCTTGTTTGAAAAAGAGTTGGGCGCAATGTTGGACAAAGCCCTTTGATAAGAAAACGAGGATAGTTCCACTCATTTTGGCGTTGGTGTTATACGCTTCCTTCCTGAGCGCTTGCCGGGGAGAGAATGCGAGGGCGGGTCTTCTTTCTGCTGAGTTGCTTCATGCTCTCACTCTTGGTCCCATATTCCCCAATTGCGACATTTGCAAGTGCTGAAGACACAAAAGTGTGTTGCGATGCCTCCGAGGTAGACTTGTACCTTCTTGGAGACGGGAACAAGCAGTTGTCTCCTTTTGATGGATTGCTCTCAGAAACGGCCACTTCAGTATCCTTTGAAACCTCAGTTGCATCTGCCGAACAAATCGGGAAATGGGAACTTGAATCTGCATGGCCTGGCACGGTTCCAGAATCGACATGGACCATCGAATTGGATTACGAAGTATCTGATGCGGGCGGGGCTAATCTCAACATGTCTGCAACAATTACCATCGGAGGTTCATCATTCACAGCCTTCTTGGGTGTTGACCAATCGTTCATCGCACAAGGTACTGGAACGATTTCCATCGACGTACCCGTGGAAGAAGTCTCAGTAAGCGGTACCTCAGAAATTTCAGTCACAGTGAGCGCTCGGACCATCGTTTTCAGTGTGCCTGCGAGCGGAGCGAAGGTGGAATTTCTCTGGGGAAGCGAAGATCATGCATCCATGGTTCGTGCTGAATTGCCACTCGTTGATCTGACTCTTGATGAACCGGTCGTCGAAGGCGACCTAGTGTACTTTGCTGTACGTATCGAGTCGCCATTCGGAATGGAAGCACTGGTGTTCTCAAAATCAATTTCGCTAAAGGTGGATGGTGTAACGATAACTGAAGATCCTACTGAGGTACTTGATGGTGAAGCCATCCTTGTGATATGGACTTGGGATGGTGCATCCGGTGGAGAAGAGACAGTGAATGTCTCCGTATCCTACGAATTACAAACAGGAATCATCCTTCAGGGTGCGAGCGATTTCGATATTGAAACCTTTGACGGAACCGGCGAAGGCGGTGGATATTATCCGCAGAATGAACCACTTCGAACAAACGGCAAAGGCTCGCCACTCGATATTTCCATTACAATGGATCTTGAAAGGGATGGATCTGAATTGCTCCTCGAACAAACAACCATCTTGACAATCGAAGGTGAGATGGCGTTCTGGATTCGATGGGGGCTCGATCATTTGGGTGACGAGACCATTCCGCTCTCAACTGTGTTGAAGAATATTGATCAAGGCAACGTCAAGGACGAGGAACGAGGCAGCCGAGTCATAGAAAGTGTCGAAATAAGTCAATTTGAGACCGAAATGGATTCCTACTATATCACATTCTTTCAATTTGGCCTTGGTCTAGAGTCGGATGAGATCATCGGTGATCTCCAAGAGGCCGATTCCTTTGCAATTACACTCGATTTGATGGGAGAGGACCGTGTCCGGAACGCACCTTTGAAATTGAGAATTGATTCCCTCACCAAAATGAGTTCTGGCTTGGATTTCAGAATGTTGAACAGCGCCTTTATGACCCCGCAACCCTCGCCGCTGTGGTCAACCTATGACTTATTCATCACCGTTAAATCGAGCTCTATGTCTTCTTTCTCCTACATTGATGTAAAACAAAGTGATGATGTGAGTGTGAACTACTGGCGATTCCCTTGGGGCGAAGCTGCGACCATTTCGGCTTCTGAGTTTGCACAATCGGATAAATTCACCATCGACTCTAAACCAACGACATCGATTATTCACGCCCCTATCGGTTTGACGTTCATCATGACAATCATGTTGGCTGGAGGATTATGGTCTGCTTTCCGGATGGTCTCGAATCGATCTAAGTATCCACTAATGATTGAGATGATTCTGGTTCCAGTGGTCTTCTTGTTGCACTTTTCCGCTTTTGAACCGCTCTACATCCTTGCTTCGAGCGGAGGCATTGTATTCATTTGGTGGGCTACAGCAATCATCTCTCCAAGAACAACCACGGGAAGCAAACCGAGTTCAAAGCCACAGATCATTGTTGAAAACTTCCCAACAATTGCTTGTCCTCAATGCCAAACCTCGAACCCAGTTACTTCTGATTTACGTCCGATTCGAATACAATGCGTTGGTTGCAATCGCATCATCAAGATTGTCGCTTAGTGTCAAAACACTCATGAACAGTCACCTCCAGCGCTGTTTATGAGCGAAACAGTTGCAGATTTGGAACTTGATGATGAACACGTTACAATTGGATTGGACGATACCCTAGTCGAAGGATGCAAGCGCCTCGTGAGTATTCCATCTGGAATCCTTGTTGTTCTTGACGATGAAGATCAAGTGAAAGGTGTCATCGGCCAACGCCAAATGTTGAAAGCCATCGGAAACGGTGTTGACGTGACCGAAACCACATGCAAGGAAGTCATGGAGATGGACGTGCTCAAGGTAGCCCTATCCGATTCCATTGCAGATGTCATCAAGTCCGTGAATGAGCGCATGCCGCAAGCTGTTGTCGCAGTCGACGATTCTGGCGCATTTGAAGGATACTTTTCGCCGGATGATTATCGTCAGGCACAATCGATTCTTTCTGCGAATCCTTCGCTCAGTTCGCTTTAATTGCAGTTTAGATTGTATTATCGCCTTCAAAACTACAAAGTTGGAGGTAATGAAAAAACGCCAAAGGTGCAGTCAAAACACGCCTGCACTCCTCAACGAAAAGAAAGCGATGATTCCACAAACGATGTAAATAAGAATTCCAATTGGACCTCTCTTAAATTTTGAAGAAGGTTTGAATCCGAGAACCGGCTCAGCTTTTTTTGCGAGTTCTTCTTCTATTTCTCCAACTGACTTCATGTGTTGTAGCACAACTGCTCACGATTTGAACATTTTCCATCAAAATTCCCTTTTTTGTATTATTTCCTCATATCCATGGGGAACCAAATCTATGTTAGTATAGATTATATCTTTAGATCAACTGAGGGTACACATGAGCAAAACTCTAGACTTCTACGCTAGTGCTTTTTCTCCTGAGAGTTTGTATGGTTTTTACCACATTGTGGCTATCTTTTCGATGTTGGTTTTGCTTTGGATGATTGGGCTTTCGTATCTTGTATTGAAAGCCAACAGTCAGTCTGCTGAGAACCGCTTTATGGCTGTTTTATTGTTCTGTGAAGGTATCAAAGCGTCCTTTCTCGCATTGGAAATTGTCCCTTATTCATCGCATTGGCAAGGTCTCTGGGACACACTTTTCCCATTGAAGATGGAACCCTTCATGGTTGCTCAGATTACATCCATTCTGCTTTACATTTCATTCCCAATATATTATCGCGTGAATTTCCTCAAATTTCTGCACAATGATACACTGAAGAAACATGTTTGGTATCTTGCACCATCCATTGGGATTTTGATTTGGATTTTCCTAAGGGGCCAAGAAGGGTTCGGTTTCGAAAATGCTTCATGGATTATATGCAATGAGGCAGGTAGTGAACCAATCATCAAGAACTGGTGGGGTACAATAACGGAGCGAGTAGAGCAATATGCAGCAGATATTGGAACCTGCTCCAAGAATTTTGATAGGGCGGTTGTCGACGAACCAGCCGGATCTTGGGGAATAATCTTGCTCGGCCCGATTTTCTCTCTCATTGGTCTCTTGTTTCTTCGCGCATCGATGAAGCAGAGTCAACGTGATAAGGAAGGAACGACGACACATGGAACGTTACCTTCTCGCTCCCTCTACATAGGATTTCTAGGGAAAGTAATGGGTCAATTACTATTCTTCTTCCTTGTACTGGCTATATTACCCATTCTAAACGGAGGGGTGTTCTTTGAATTTGCGGACAGTATCCGTGTTCAATATGGGGATAATCCTACTTCGCTAGATAGAGCACTCTTTCTCATCTGGAGCCTTACGCTCGTCATCACGCCTGCTGCCATTGGGTTTGAAGCACTCATGTTTGTTCATGCCACATTAAAGGATACAGTGTTTGGAATCGATTCCAATTTGCGAAAAACGTTTACAAATACGATGTTCGCAGGAATTGGTGGAATTTCATTTGTCCTTGTAAGCGAAGCTATGGAAAACGTATTTGGTTATGGTATGGCGGGAGGTGTCTTAATCGGTGCAATAATCATTGTTGGAAGGCATCCGATTATCAGCCTCATCGATGCAATCTCAAGCAGATTAATTCCAGAAGAGTATACTCCTGGCGAATTGAAGTATCTTGAAACGTATGCAAAAACCATCGATGATTTGGTGTTGACAGCACGGGAGAAGGAGTTGTTGGCAACACTTGCCGTAGCCTACGAAATCAACGAGGATCGTCTGGCAGTGATCGAGAAAAAATACAGAGAATCATTGGCCATCGGATCAAATACCACAATACTGGTCAGAGAAGAAGAATAATCTTTAACAAAACGTTGTAGTTGTGTCACACATTTGCGTTGTCGACATAACCTTGGTGCTCAGAAATGTTTCAACCAGAATCCCAGAACGGTTCATTTGTGGAGACTTCATTATCATGGCCTTCTGCCTGTAAATCTTCATCATTGATGATGTAAGTTGTAGTGTTTGTTTCAAACCGATGCATGTTTCCATGCCTCGTGCGTTTAAGGATACGGCTTGTTCTTCTGTTCATGTTCCCAAACGACGGATGGTCAATCATATCGCCCTTGATTCGTGAGTCTTCAATTCGAGCATTCCGCATCCACACCTCATCTTTGTAACCCTCAAGAATTTCAAAATCGACCCGCTGGTGAATCTTGTACCCCCCATCGGAAAAGACACGTATGCTCCATTGCCCCATGGCCTGTCCAGGCAGTGTTGCATTGCCAGCATCGAGATCCCTCATCCACTGCCAACGGTCACCGTGATCACGGTCATCGGCAGCGGCTGGATAGATTCCTACCCACGCATCGTTGCCAACCGGAGGGTTGTTGATTCTGAAGCGTATTGGTTGATTGTGATTGAAAGACAGGACCTCGAGGCTCGTTGAAGCGCCACCCGCGGCTCCTGTTCCCGCCAAGGACGCGGGTCCTTGCGTGGACCCCATCCTAATCGCAACAACAACTGTCACAAATGCGCCAATGCCTAACATTACCGCACCCGGAATTAACATTGCGAGGTTGTCCCCGCCCGTGGATGTTAATCCTATGATGAGAAGCGGTAAACCCATAATGAACAAGATTATGCCAACGACTGCTCCTCTCTTGGAAGACGAGGGAGCATTGGATTTGAATCCCATATTCAGGAGAACAAACAGGCTTACAATGAACATAAAGCCGCCTATACCCATGAATATGGCGCCTGGAATGAGCATCCCAAGAACTTCCCTCTTCTCCTCGTTTTGAATCCAGATGACGACCTCGCCACCGTCGGTGTTTTGTGCCGTAATGGTGGTCGTGCCGGCCATGCAACCGTGGCATGCACGTCCAATCTTGACCAGGTCTCTTCCGTCGTGATGGCGCATTTCGGGCCAAACACCAGCGTTGCTGTTGCAGTCACTCCCTTCGTGTGCCGTTTCGAGGTAGAACACTTGTCGGGTTTCGTCTGGGGCGTTGACTTTCTGATACCCCGACCAGGGATCAGACATCCAACTTCCCGAGTGAGTGGCGTTCACAATGATGTTTTCGCAGTGGTCATAGATGCCGTTTGAATTGAAATCAACGGCGCTCCCCTCGACATAAATTCCCCATCCTAAATCGCCTTGCCCGTCGCCGTCGTTGATTTCCAAGGTTGCGGAGGTCATGCCGTCGCTGAGGCCCTCACCCAAACCGGCGATAAACAAAGGAATGCTCGGTGCGAGCAGAACCATACCGATGAACAAAGCGATTAATGCCGACCGCCTACTTGATTCTAAGACGGCTGGTTCAATCGGTTCAGGCGGCTTCACATCGAAGTCTTTCCGTTCGTGGAGGGCGTGCCCTCCGTTGGAGAACACTCGTATGCTCCAGGAGCCTGCTGCCCGCTTAGGGAACGACACGTTGTTGACATCGATGTTGCGAAGCCATTTCCATCGATTGTTTTCCGCTCCGTGGTCTTGGTCGCTTGCGTTCGGCGGGTAGATGCCGACCCATGCATCGTGGTTGGTTGGAGGGTTGTTGATCATGAAACGGATGGGCTTTTGAGCCACTGCTTCCAAAATCTTGATCGATTCCCTTGTCACTGATGTCGAATCGGTTGGATTGGATTTGTGCGCCGAGTGGATGGTGAACTCTTTTCGTTCGACCAGCGTGTATCCGCCGTCTGAAAAGACACGTATGCTCCAATTGCCAGCGGCCAATTCCCCATTTGACAAGGATACGTTGTTGACATCAACATCTCTGATGAATTTCCACCGGGGAGGCGCCCCATGATCCTGATCGCTTGCACCCGCTGGATAGATGCCCACCCAAGCTTCGTTGTGGTTTGGAGGATTGTTGAGTTTGAAACGAATGGGCTTACCCGAAACGGTCTCCAGAACCTGAATCGTTTCATTTGAGGTAGGCGTGGAAGAACGAACGGTTTTGATGTGCTTTTGAATTTTGGTCGCAGCCTTGGACGCTCGCTCACCGTGCCAGACAGTTGGTGTCGGATGCTTGCCTCCTGGGGCACCCGGATGACCCCAGGCTTCGACATTTTCCCATACGCCTTCACGCGGGGGAACACCGATCTTTCCACCGGTATGCGCAGCATAGAGAACCCCG
>MDTB01078663.1_pt1 | contig 10752 bp, 4 predicted proteins | sample 811161 | NCBI WGS metagenome assembly MDTB01 (sample SAMN05326650, study PRJNA326480) | marine metagenome | isolation source: seawater | place: Mediterranean Sea | collected 2009 | reverse complement strand
AGACAAACTTCTTGAAAGCAATGAGCATGCCGAAAGGCTCACAATGGATTGGTTAGACGTCTCTAGATACGCTGACTCTCACGGGCTTCATGCAGACGGGATAAGGACTATGTGGCCTTGGAGAGACTGGGTAATTAAAGCATTTAAGAACAATATCCCCTACGATGAATTTGTTTCTGTTCAACTCAGCGGTGATATGAGAGAAAATGCAACCAAAGAAGAGAAATTGGCTACCGCATTTAATAGAAATAATCCAATGACAGCAGAGGGGGGTGTTATTGATGAAGAGTGGCGCTTAAATTATGTTTTCGACAGAACAGAAACTTTAGGTACAGCTGTAATGGGATTAACACTTATGTGCGCAAAATGTCATGATCATAAATTTGATCCTATTTCCCAAAAAGATTATTATCAATTATCTGCTTTTTTTAACCAAACTAGAGAAATTGGAATGACAGGTGATGATGGAGATTTTGGACCTTTACTTTTTTTACCAGATGAGAAAACCGAAAAAAAATTAAATAAAATTCAATTAGCTATAGACATCAAAAAGAAAGAATTAGATTCCAAAATTCAAGAATTAGAAAGTTTTTATAACTATGCTGATAAGCTATCAAATTTTGAATCTGTTGTTATACCTAAAAAAAATATAATTGAAAAAGTCTCTTTCGAAAAAATAAGTAAACAAAGGGTTGTCAGTGATGATAAAACAATAATTGTTCAGGGCTCATTTGGACGTGAAACAGATTATATTATTGACAATAGCAGGGATATTACATCTTACAGTAATCAAAAACTTAAAAAAGGAATAGTAGGGAATGCATTGGAGTTTGATGGTAGTAATCAAGTATTTGTTGAAAAAGTGCCAAATTTTGAATGGACTGATGCTTTTTCTGCGGCCTTTTGGTTTAAAACAACAAAACGGAAAAAAGGTTTTACCCAAAGTCTGCTTACTACCACAGGCGGAAAAAATTCCTGGTGGAGAGGTTGGGACTTAATTATGGATGACAAAAATTATTTGAATTTAAGACTTATTAGTTCTCTACCTGGTGATGCTATTCATGTTAAATCAATTGATTCTTTGAAATTAAACCACTGGCATCATATTGCTTTTTCATACGATGGCAGTGGAAATTCTTCAGGTATTAACTTATACTTAAATGGAGAAAAAATCAATAAAAAAGTAGTTTTTGAGAATTTAAAAAAATCAATTTTACCTATTTCAAGTAGCGGAATTTATCTTCAAGAGCAAGCATTAAAAATTGGAGCCTCTGGTGATTTTTCTTCAGGAGACAACGGATGGGTCGAAGGATTAATGGATGAGTTGTATCTATTTAACAAGTCAATAAGTACTTATGAATTAAAAAACTTGTACAATTCATATAATATAGAGAGAAAAGTATTATATGACAATGACAAAGTTGAGCATTTAGTTTACAATGACTTATCCACAAAAAATATTAAAAATAAAATTAAAAATTTAAAAAAACAGTGGTTGAAAAACATCTCTGATGTCAAGACTGTTATGGTCATGGAGGAGATGAAAGATAGAAGAAAGACTTTTCTTTATGAAAGGGGAAGCTACCAATCTCCTAGTCATGAAGTTGAGGCCGATATTCCATCTAAACTTCCCAAAATGTCTCCCGAAATGCCCAAAAACAGGCTTGGACTTTCAAAATGGATATTTGATAAAAAAAATCCATTGACGGCAAGAGTAGCAGTAAACAGATATTGGCAGATGGTTTTTGGAAGAGCTATTGTAAATACTCCGGGTGACTTTGGTGTTCAAGGACAACTCCCATCTCACCCTAATTTACTTGAATATCTTTCTAGCTATTTTATGGAAAAAGACTGGGATATCAGGCATTTACTAAGATTAATGGTAACGTCACATACCTACATGCAATCCTCAAAACCCAACCAAAAACAAGTCGAAATAGATCCTGATAATATACTTCTTTCAAGAAGTAATAGTTATAGATTACCAGCTGAAATGATCAGAGATAATGCGTTAGCTGTAAGTGGATTACTTGTTAAACATGTGGGAGGAGAAAGTGTAAAACCTTATCAGCCTAAAGGTTTGTGGAAAGAAAAATCAAATTTTTCAATCCGGCTTTTGAACTACAAACAGTCCTCAGGTGATAGTTTATATAGAAGAAGTATGTATACTTTTATAAGAAGAACAAACCCACCCCCTTCAATGTCTACTTTTGATGCTCCTACTAGAGAGGTTTGTACGGTAAAAAGAGAAATAACCAACACTCCTTTGCAAGCTCTTGTTCTTTTAAACGATCCACAGTTTGTCGAGGCATCAAGAATTCTTGCCGAAAGAATTCAAAAAGAAAAACCTTCTTCAATTGAGGAATCAATAAGCCATGGTTTCCGTTTGTGTACTTCTAGAAAACCAAGAGATAATGAAATAGAATTACTTAAAAATTTATATAATGAGCAGCTAAAAAAATTCAAACAAAACCCTAAACTTGCATATAATATTTTTAAAAACGGTGAAAAACCTAGGGATAAAACCTTAAATTTATATAAAACTGCGGCACTTTCCATGGTAGCAAATGTAATGTTAAACCACGACGAAGTTTATATGAAAAGATAAATCTAAATATGAATTGTAATCACCATCACCATAACGAAAAGTTTTCCAGGAGAGATTTTTTAACAAAAACCTCACTCGGACTGGGTGCTCTTTCACTTAGTTCTCTTATAAGTCCAGCAAGAGCTTTTGACGGTATTTCAAATCTTAATAACACAAACCTCGCTCCACAATTACCTCACTTCCCAGCAAAGGCAAAAAGAATAATATATTTATTTCAAAGTGGCGCACCTTCTCAAATTGATCTTTTTGATCACAAACCTCTTCTTACAAAGATGCATGGTAAAGAACTTCCCCCTAGCGTTAGAGGTGGTCAGAGACTCACAGGTATGAGTGCAGGTCAGGCTTCATTTCCATTAGTCTCGTCTATTTATAATTTTAAACAGTATGGTCAAAGTGGAGCATGGGTCAGTGAATTAATGCCACATACTTCAAAAATTGTTGATGAGTTATGTTTTGTAAAGTCCATGTATACCGAAGAAATCAATCATGATCCAGCTGTAACTTTTATTCAAACAGGATCAAACCTTCCTGGAAGACCCTCTATGGGATCTTGGATCAGTTACGGTTTAGGTTCTGACAATAAAAATTTACCTGAGTTTGTAGTACTAGTAACAAAAGACAAGCAAGGTCAACCACTCTATGCCCGGTCTTGGGGTAATGGATTTTTGCCGTCAAAATACCAAGGGGTTCAATTTAGATCCGGTAAAGATGCTGTTCTTTACTTACAGAACCCTCCAGGTGTTACAGGTGATTTAAGAAGAGAACAACTAGAATATTTAAAAAAACTTGAAGATGATAATTATAGAGATATAGGCGATCCTGAAATTTTATCTAGAATGTCTCAGTATGAAATGGCATATAGAATGCAAACTTCTGTACCTGATGTTATGGATGTTTCTAATGAACCAGACTATATTTTTGATATGTATGGAGAGGAAAGTAAAAACCCTGGAACATTTGCAGCTAATTGTTTGCTTGCAAGAAAACTCATTGAAAAGGATGTGAAATTTGTTCAGCTTTATCACCAGGGTTGGGATCACCATGGGGATTTAAACAATGGATTAAAGGTTCAATGTAAAGATACTGATCAACCATCAGCTGCACTAATTATGGATTTAAAACAAAGAGGACTCTTAGAAGATACTCTTGTAATATGGGGGGGAGAATTTGGAAGAACAAATTATACCCAAGGAAACATTTTAGATCCTGGTTATGGTAGAGATCATCACCCCAGGTGTTTTACTATTTTTATGGCTGGTGCTGGGGTTAAAAAAGGGATCACTTATGGAGCCACAGATGATTTCGGTTATAACTTAAGAGAAAATCCAGTGCATGTTCATGATTTTCAAGCTACAATTTTACATCTTTTAGGCCTTGATCATGAAAGATTAACATTTAAACATCAGGGAAGGAGATATAGACTAACCGATGTTCACGGAAAAGTTGTTAATGATATACTCGTATGAAAAATAATAATAATTCTAGAAGAAACTTTATAAAAAATTCTGCTATTGTTGGGCTAGGTATTGCCTCAGTCAATAAAAAATTCTCAATTGGAAGTAAAAGCCACTCATTAGAAAATACCATTGGACATAACGGATTTACCTATAAAGTCGATAAAAGCTGGAGTAAACAAAATGTCAATATTCATCCAGTTCACCATTGTCATGAAATGGTTATGGATAAAAAGGGAAGATTATTCATGACAACAACTCATAAAAAAAACAATATTTTGGTTTATAACAAAGACGGAAAGGTTTTAGATGGTTGGAGTGTCGGTTTTAATGGTGCCCATGGTTTGACATTAAGTAATGAGGGTGGTAATGAATTTTTATATATCACAGATCCGGATTTGCATAGGGTTTGTAAAACCGACTTAAATGGAAAGCTAATTCTGGAAATTTTTTATCCAAAAGAAATTAGTGACTATACTTCACAGGACGATTTCAAGCCAACTGAGACTGCAATTGCACCCAATGGTGATATTTATGTTGCAGATGGTTATGGTAAAGATTTTATTATTAAATATGATCAAAAAGGAAATTATTTAGGACATTTTGGGGGCAAAGGAATTGGGGATAATCACTTTGATTGTTGTCATGGAATAACACTTGATAGCAGATTTAATCAAAATCCAACTCTTCTTATTTCATCTAGAACAAAAAATGAGTTTAAAAGATTTACATTGAGTGGAAAACACATCGAAACTGTTTCCCTGCCTGGGTATTGGATGTGTAGACCCGTTATTAAAGGAGATAACCTTTATTTTGCTATTATTAACACCTACAATTGGTGGAACTATGACGGAATGATTGCAGTTTTAGATAAAAAGAATAAAGTAGTTTCACTCCCGGGTGGTGGAAAACCATCATACAGTAAAGGTGTTATCGATAAACCCGTTTATGATGATCGTAGTTTCCTCAATCCACATGATGTTTGCGTAGATGATGATGAAAACATCTATGTTCCTCAATGGAACTCAGGAAGAACAACTCCTTTAAAATTAATTAGAGTTTAAACTTTTTTTCTTTTGGAAACTATTTTTTTTCTAGGTAGATTTCATCCATTGCTAGTTCACTTGCCAATTGGATTTTTGATTTTGGCTATTTTAATCGAAAGTTATTGCTCCATTTTCAAAATAAAAATTAATCGTAGAATAATTAATTTTACTTGGTTTATAGCTTTCTTTTCCTCCGTCTTAACAACAATTTTGGGACTTTTAGTCGCAGAGACTGGTCATTATATAGATGAAAATTTATTTATGCATAAAATTTTTGGTTTGTCATTAACAGCCATCTCATTTATATCTTGGTTTTTGAGGTTATCAATTTTTTCAAATTTATTTTCATCTTCGTTAAAGACATTTTCTAATACCATAATCATCGTCCTTTTGACTTTAACAGGTCATTATGGTGGGAATTTAACCCACGGTGAAACTTATCTTGTGGATTATGCTCCAGAAAACATAAAAGAATTGGTTGTTAAAAAAAATAAATATGTAGAATTAGAAATTGATTCTGTTAAAGTTTACGATGATCTTATACAACCAATTTTTAATCAAAAATGTGTTTCTTGCCATAACAAAGAAATATCCAGGGGAAATCTCAATATGGATTCCTACAGTAATCTTTTAAAGGGAGGTAGTAGTGGTATTCCTATAAACAAATCCGACCCTAGGAAAAGCTTATTGATAAGAAGAATTACTATGCCAACAAGTGAACTTAAATACATGCCTCCAGATGGAGAGCCTGTTTCTTTTGATGAAATTAAAACTTTGATTTGGTGGATTAATAATTTGGATAAATCCAATGAAAATTTAGTATCGTTAAAAGTTGAAGACGACATAAAAGAATCACTTGAAATGCTTTACAGCTTAAATTTTACTGAAAAACAATGGTTTGAAAAAATTTCAACAGATAAGTTAGATGAGTCACTTGTTCAAAATATCGATAAGAGAGTATTTCAAATAAAATTCATTTCTGATGATAAGAAATTCCTATCTGTAAAATACTTACAGAAGAATGTTAGTGTCTCTGACATTGAAAAGCTTGAAAAGATCAGTAAATACATTGCTTATTTCACCGCAAAATCTTCAAATATTTCCAATGAATTGATCGAGGGGATATCAAATTTTGAAAACTTAGTAAGACTTGAAATCCAAGATAATAATATTGATGATGAAAGCATTAAAATTCTTCAATCACTTAAAAATCTTGAAATACTAAACATCCACAACACAAAAATTACAAATAAATCTATTGAAATTCTTAAAAAATTCAAGAATTTGAAAAGGGCATATGTATGGGGAACAAGCATATCCAGAAGTGAAATAGATGAATTTAATAGAAAAGAAGAAAAACTTAAATTAATTGGTGGAAGATAATCTTTTTTTAAAATTTAGCTATAGTTTATAATTAAAACAGATTGGTTTTTAACTTTATAAAAATTTAGTTTTAACTAAATTTATAGTCAATTTATGAGAAGAGCCCTTTTATATATAATTTCTTTTTTTGTCTTTTTAAGTTGCGAAAATAAAAAATTCGATTCAGCTAGACTTAACGACGCTTCTCTTTTTCACTCAGCAATGCAAAACTTATCTGACATAATTGTATACGATATTTTTTCTCCACCTGTAGCTTCCAGAGTTTATTTATATCCATCAATCGCTGCTTACGAATTAATGGCGAGGGATATGCCTTTTAAATACAAATCTTTAGTTGGGCAGGTCAAAGACCTCACACAAATTCCCGAACCAGAAAGAGACTTTAAAAACTACAATTTGAATATCACTATTTTATATGTATTTAATAAAGTCGGTAAGGCTCTTATTTTTTCAGATGAATTGATGGACAATTTTGAAAAAAGATTTAAAAACAAATTGAATTCAATTGGTGTGCCTAGAAATATTAGAATTGCTTCTGAAAAGTATGCTGATAAGGTTGCCAAACATATTTTAGATTGGGCAAAAGATGATTTGTACAATCAAACAAGGACATTCCCAAAATACACAATTTTAGAAGAAGAGGGTTATTGGAAACCTACACCTCCAGATTACATGGATGGTATTGAACCTCACTGGAATAAAATAAGGACACTAGTTTTAAATTCTTCAAATCAATTTGTCCCGAAGGAACCATTAAAATTTGATTTAACTAAAGGTAGTCCATTCCAAAAGCAACTTCATGAAGTTTATGAGATTGGAAAAAGGATGGATCCTGAGAAGATTGAGATTGCAAAGTTTTGGGATTGTAACCCATATGTTACACATCATAGAGGGCATGCAATGTTTGCTACAAAAAAAATAACACCAGGTGGGCACTGGATTGGTATCACAGCTATCGCTGGTAGAACAGCAAACAGTACTTTTTACGAAGCTGTAAATGCATATGCTAACGTTTCAATTTCATTATTTGATTCTTTTATTAGTTGTTGGGACGAAAAGTGGAGATCTATACTGGTTAGACCTGAAACTTTAATTAACCAGCATTACGATGAAGAATGGCTACCTCTTCTGCAAACACCTCCGTTTCCAGAGTACACAAGTGGTCATTCAGTTATTTCACGTGCTGCTGCAAAAGCTCTTACCAACTTGTACGGTGAAAATTTCAAATTTACTGATACAACTGAGGTTGCGTATGGTCTTCCATCTAGAAAATACAATTCTTTTATTGAAGCTTCTGAAGAGGCAGCTATTTCAAGACTTTATGGTGGAATTCACTACAGAATGGCTATTGAAGAAGGAGTTGTTCAGGGCGAAAATGTTGCGAACTTTATATCTGAAAATCTAGAAACTAACCTTTACCCTTACCAATTCTCTATGAAGTAAAAAGATGTTTTTTTATTTTTTTGACTTTTAACCCTCTTTTTTTCATATATTTAACCTCTTATTAACATTTAATTAACAATATTCCTGTTATGAAAAAAATAATTTTAGAAAAATCAAAGTATTTTTTATCACTTTGTCTTCTCCTATTTGTTTCATTGTCAGCGTATTCTCAGTCTATTTCTGGAACTGTAACCGATGCTGAAACTGGTGATCCATTACTAGGAGTAACAATAGTTTTAAAAAACACAAATAAAGGAGTAGTTACTGACTTCGACGGTAACTATATAATAAATAATGTAGATCCGGGTGATTATACAATTGATTTATCCTACATAGGATATGGTCGAATCTCTCAAACAATCACTGTTGGAGGTGATGACGCTACCTACGATTTTACAATGACTTTTTCAGCTTCTAAACTTGATGAACTTGTAGTTACAGGTACAGGAGCTCCAGTCGCTAGAAAAAAAATAGGAAATAGTATTGGCTCAATTTCTACAGCAAAATTAGAAAATTTACCTATCAATTCGTTTTCTGATATACTTCAAGGTAGAGAACCAGGTTTGGTTGCTTTCCCTTCTGGTGGCCTTAACGGTGAAGGTGCCCAAATTAGGATTCGAGGTAATGCTTCACTGTCTCAGTTAAACGAACCAATCATAATTGTTGATGGAGTTAGAGTTGACAGAGGTGGTGGTTTTGGTGGTTACATTGATACTGGTGGAGGTGCTGGATCAAGACTTGACGATATTAATCCAGAATCAATAGAAAGAATCGAAATACTTAAGGGAGCATCTGCAGCTACCTTATTTGGTACCGAGGCGAGTAACGGTGTAATCCAAATTTTTACCAAAAAAGGTCAAATTGGAGCACCAAAATTCAATTTCAAAGCGACGCAAGGTTGGATTAATTTTCCAAAAGGAAAATTTGCAGATAATACTGGTTGGACCTCTAGTGCATCTACAGCAGCGAGAATGAGTACAGTACTCGGAAGATCTGTACAGCCTTATGAGCTTGTTAGTTTCAATGCTACTGAGGACTTGTTTGAAACTGGTTTTAACAATATTGTAAATTTAAATGTTTCAGGAGGGAGTGAGTTTATGACATACTTTGCTTCTGCTAGATATCAATATTCAGATGGTCCTGTAGGAGGGAAAGAAAGACAAGGATATTTAGAGGGGCAAAAAACGAATGCTTCAGATATAAATGAAATGGGTCAGTTTAATATTAATTTAAATATTAATCCTAGTGATAAATTTAATATAAGACTAACTTCAGGCTTCACATCAAGATATCAAACAACACTTCAAAACAATAATAATATTTATGGAACAGGTTCTCTAGCTCAGTTTAGTAAGCCTGAACTGGTAACAGAGGATAACACAACGGGAGTAATTGCTTTTGCTACAGTTGATGAAACTTTGCAGTTAGGATACAACACAAGAATAAACCACTACAATGGAAGCGTTGGACTTAATTATTATGCAACGGATTGGCTTAAGCTAGACGGTACTTTTGGAATTGATTACTCAGGACAGGTGAGTGAGGATTTTTGGCCATTCCAATGGAATATTGATGGTTTCTCAGGTAGTAGACCAACTGGTCAATTATCTGTTGGGACCAGAGATTTTATGGCTAAAACAGCTGAAATTAAAATAGTAATGGATAACAAAATCGGTTCATTATCCTCTAATTTAATAGTTGGTGGTCAGTTTGTTGGACAACAAGAAAAGTTAGTAGGTGCTCAAGGAACAGAATTTCCAGGACCAGGTTTTGAGGTTGTTGGTGCTGCTGCACAGCAAGTTAACTTTGAGCAGTTTGTAGAAACTATTAATGTTGGTGCATTTGTTCAAGAACAAATTGGTTATAATGATCTTTTATTTTTAACTGTTGGTGCTAGATTTGATGCGCACTCTGCTTTTGGTAGTAACTTTAATGGTCAATTTTATCCTAAAGTATCAGTCTCATACATACCCTCAGATTCTGGTAATTGGAGTGGTTTAGGTCCAATAAGTTCTTTACAATTAAGAACCGCCTATGGTATGGCCGGTCTTCAACCAGGAGCTTTTGATGCCTTTACTTCGTATTTAGCACTTGCATCAGCTAATGGAGCAGGGATTGCACCTAACAATTTGGGTGATCCAGACCTAAAGCCTGAGATATCAAAGGAATTTGAAATTGGATTTAACGCTGGTTTATTTAACGATAAGTTTAATTTGGAATTTACGTATTGGGATAGAATTACAACTGATGCATTGTATGCTAGACAGTTTCCTTTGTCGGGTGGATTTAGAAACCAGCAGTTAACCAATGTTGGTGAGCTTGAAGCTAACGGTCTTGAAATCAACCTGAGTGGTAATATTATAAGAAGAGGTGACTTAACAGTCAATGCTTACGTAAATGCTGCTTATTTACAAGAAAATGTAAAAAGTTTAGGAGGAGCTCCACCACTAAAAGTTGGTGGTTCATATCCAAGATATAGAAACTTTTTACAAGAAGGTTTTGCTCCGGGAGCAAACTTTGGAGCTCAATTAGCTGATGTTCCTTCAGGATCGTTACCTATTGATATTGCTAATGGTGACGGTCTTCCTGATACAACTCAGCAACTAGTAGCTTTTCTAACTGGTAATGGTAGTTACAGTCTTCCAACTTCAATAGGTACTGGATCTGTACTTCTAAAAGATGAAGACGGAGATGGTGATTATCTAGATCACTATCTTGGAAAATCAACTCCAGATTGGACAGGAGCTTTTGGAGGATCAGTTAATTATAAAAACTGGACTTTAAATACAACTTTTGAGTTTAAGGCTGGAAATTTTGT
>MDTB01056568.1_pt1 | contig 10752 bp, 5 predicted proteins | sample 811161 | NCBI WGS metagenome assembly MDTB01 (sample SAMN05326650, study PRJNA326480) | marine metagenome | isolation source: seawater | place: Mediterranean Sea | collected 2009 | reverse complement strand
TTTGTTCATGAGACCCCGATTTTCTTTTGTTGTATTCTTCGAGTCCCCGTTACTTCTTTTTATCTCTTCCATTAGTCTTTCTAGAAACCAATTTCTTTGCCACACAGGAAGCGTGTATACATCGCGATATGTAAAACCCATATAATACATTAGAGCAAACATGGGCTCTAGATATATTGTTTTATCACTACTCGTCAGGCCAAAAAAACGCTGCCCCCATAGGCAGTCTAACCTCCGACTCTTCCAGGCAGTGTGGGCAGACCATGTGGGACGTCATATCAATTCCAGGCTCATTCTTGTCTATGTATTTTCTAAGGCGCAGACTATCTCGTGCCGGCATGTTCTGGCAGAATTTTAGAATCTTGTTTTTGTCTGTAACGTTCTCAATCGATAAAACTTGGTTCTTAAATCGACGTGTTACCATATTTCCTGATTCAAACCCTTTTTTCTTTAGTCTGTCTTCAGCAACTGCAATATCAATTTCATCTAGCCCTGTAAGATACTTAAATCTAACTTTTTTCTTAGAAACAGGCAAAGTAAATTCGAAAGCGTTTGAACCTACTGCAATTGGTTGTTGCTCAAGTCTTTTGATAGGGAGTGTAGAAAGATCAAATTCTTGTTTGCTTCTTTCGCCACATGCTGGGCAATCTACCTCCACACTGTAATCTGCGCCATAACCCGTTACCCTTAGTGCAACCATAATTGCGTTTCTATCGCCTGCAATGAGAGTGTCAGGATCTACAGATTTATCAATAAAACTACTTCTAAGCAATTCTGAAATAACCGTTTTCTTCTTGATATAAACGCGGTTTGTTAGAATGTCTTCTTCTCTAGCTGTCATCGCCTTAATTTCTAAGGTTTCTTTGCCAAAAAGAGGGTGATCTTCTGGGTATACTACACCCCTAGAAGGTAAAGGAACAGTTTCAACCGGAATTTCCAGATTAAAATCATCCTTTAAAACATTTGAGGAAGGACCTTCCCATCCTGCTGCTTGAGATTCTCCGGAAGCGCCCGAAAAAACATCATTTCCTTTTCTTTTACCCATTTATAACTCCAAATAACGCAAGTAAGAACAAAACTTAATAATAAGTATGTAGAAACAAAAAATCCCCATAGATAATCTACAGGGACATATTTGGTTTGTTAAAAAATATTTAGTTAAACTTAGCCAAAGACAGCAAAGCTGACAGGTTTACTTTGCTTGTCGGCTGCCATATGAATTTTATCAGTACTGGAGGACGCAATTGTCAAATTTCAGGCCTAAAGATATTTCAAGGGCTGCTGGATCGCCATAAGCCAATTCACCGAAACCGGCGGACATGATTTGGCAACCTTTCAGATCCCATAGTTCAATCACTGTACCTATAGGGTCGACCAACTTAAGCTGAGCGTCTCTTTTGTAAAAATCTGCATAACCTGCTCTACCTGATACAGATTCGTAGTGAGTACGGACCCATTCCATAACTTGTTGTGCGCCGGAAGGTGCAATCGGGTCATGAAGGTTGATTGTGATATCACCAAAGGTAGTTCTACCCGCAGTAAATCGTTGCGAATTCATGTAATTAAACTCAATTGATCCTACTGTTATGCTAGGTCTAGCTGCTGTTTTGATCAAATATGCATCAATTCCTTCGATGGCAAAGATCCATCGATTATTTAATTTGGGCTCAAATTTCCTAGGTAGCATGCTCGCTACGTCTAAAGTATCTGCCATTTTTTATCTCCTAAAGATTTCCTATGTATATAAGTATTGTGTTGTGAAAAATTCTTGATTAATCTGCGAAATCGTTTACTATTCCAAGATCAATAGAAACAATCTCTACCGAACCTTCTGGTTGAACAAAAACTTTTCCGCGAACTGTATTATTTTCTATATCAGCCTGTGATGTGGTCGTATCATCAATAACAACCCGGTATTGCCTAAGTGCCCCTGCAACCTGAAGCCCTGCAAGATAGCTATCAACTTCTGCAGAAAACTTAGCTAACACCGAAGGTTGATTAGGTTCAAACAAATAACCTTCAGCTATTCTTCTAGTAGCTCTACGAATAGCGATTAGTAGTTTTCTAACATCTAGTCTAGACATTACAGTATTTGCTCTAAGAAGAGTTTTCTGACCAAAGATCACAATGTTGTTATCAATCGTTGCAGTGATTGGCGCATTACTAGAACTAGCGTCTGTGTGGTGCACAATCGCATTAATCCCAACAGAATACAATTCTTTTACGTCATCCGGTAAAAGTGCCCCTGTCGTCGCAGTTGCAGCTGTAATTTTTCCGTTATCATAACCTGCAGGAACACCATGATCGCCTGTTTTTCTTTTTGCTCGAGCAAAAGCGGCCAGAGCAGCAATAGAACCAGGCATATCCTCGTAACTGGCCTCATTGGGGTTTCCAACATCGAAAGCTAAGTCAACATTTGGAAAGTATGCTGCGCCAAAGGAAGAGTCTAAGCCTCTTGCACCGAATCTCTCAGCTGAATAAAAGGCGTTGAATCCTTTTTGTGTTCCATCGTGGTTCTCTAGAGAATCAAACAGTATATTGGATACAGTAGAACCTTCAGAGTCCATTATTTCTGGATCAATAATTGCCATGGCATCAAATCTTTCTTCCATTTTAGAAATTGCGTAATCCGTGATAAAAGAACACCGTTGATCAGGAACACAAAGAGCAGATATGTCGACATCAGTTTTTTCAGATAAGATATCAATAGCTTTTCTATATGGTCCAGTTGTCGCTCCGGACTTTCCACCCTGGGCTGTAACATTTTCTTGTTGGTAGTGAGCAGAAAAGTTGTTCATTTTTGATGCATTGACGTCAAAGATATTTAAGCCATCAAAACCACCCTGGAATGGGAAACAGAATGAAGTTTTCCCTAAACCAGCACCCGATCTGTCGTCTCTTAGGTCGGAAGCCTTCATGAATCGATAATCTGACTCAGAAGGATCGACACCGGTCCTGATATACCTAGCAAATCCCCATTTATCGTTATTGGGAATAACATTTCCACTAACCGTGTGGGTATTTACCAGAAGCTTAGAAAGCGAAAACCCGTTATTGTTGAAAACGGAAGCATCTAATATACCGCCTGTTGCATGCTCTGCTGTACCTTCGTTTTCTCCGACCCACATGGCATTGACACCCTGATAAGAAGGATAAAACTTTGTTAATTCGCGGACAAGGTCCCATTTATTTGTTTCTGAATTACCAATGACCTTTAGAGACTCATCGTACGAAGTTGTAGCAGTCCAGGTGTTTCCATTCTCATCCTTGTAGTGATGCTGGCTTCTTGGAATATCAAATCTAACACCCCATGGGAAATCATCACCATTTTCGTTTGAGCCTAAGGAGCTTTTTTGAATGGTTTCTCTGAAAGGTAGAGGCGGCATAATAGCGCCGGCACAGTGCTTTATCATCTCACTGTTCAGTATTTCAGTATCCCCGGCGCCATTGCCGGTTGTGTCGCAAGTCTGAACTTCATGCTGAGAGAACGGGCCTCCAGAAGCAGCGGAGCCAGAAGTTACAAGGTGTCTAATGCCTTGGAAACCAAACGGAATAGTATCTGGAAGGTAAACTCCATTAGCTACATCATCGTGCACCTCGACTCTTATATAAGCATTTGAATTAGGATAAAGCCCAGACTTTACTATCTTTTGGTCTTCTGGATTTTGTTCAAAATCATAATATATGTGAGTATCACCAATAATTTTTGCGATATAATTTGGGGCGTTAGGATCCAAACTTATGTTGGAGTATGTTATGAAAGGAACATTATCAGAAGAACTAGATGGTCTTGCACCTGGCTCATTTGCAGCTTCACTAGTGGCCGCAGCAATTTCAGAATCATGATATCCATATTGCCAAACCTGAAGATCAAAAGAACCATATTCTCCATCGACTCTAGGATAGGTAACGTTATTAACAATTCCATAGAAATTTCTAGCTTGGCCTTCGCCGTCATCTAAACAATGAAGTCTAAACAATCTCTTTTGCTCTCCACCTATTGGCTGTGAAACAATCCATGGAGTGAATGGAGTAGAGAATCTATCCTCCCAGCCTTCGAAGTTTGGAGCGTATGTCGCCGCGCTAGAGTATGTGTTTCTTGCAACGGATCCAGTGTGGAGTAAAACATTGTGATAGTATGTTGTTCCGGCTGTGTTCGTTTCTTTCAAAATACCGCCAGTTGCGGCCGATCTGTTGAGCGGCGTTGGGATAGCCAGGCCTACCGGAACAGGATAGTGAGCGTATAAATAGTGCCCGTATTTCTCTATTTGGGTAGGATCTGTGTTCAAAACAGCTGGAAGATAACTTGATGAAAGCCCGGGATTTAAGGAAGCCTTCATTATTCTAACACCATCTACTTCACTTTTCATTCCGTTGAAGATAAACGATATTGACTGAGCGTTTTCAGGTTGATACATTGCGCCGATTGTGTTACCTGCGTTTTTAGTAAAACCGTATGAACCATAAGCGTAAGCTGAACCTGTAAATATATTTGTTTGGCCAGTGGTTCCAAATGGGTATGCTTCCATATCTGCATCCGGATTCCATCCAGAAAGTGCCATTTCAACCCCTGAAGCAACCAGAATGCATGCTCTAAGAATGTTTGTGTGTTTTCCATCGCCTCGTATACCCGCATCATCGAAATACGTAGAGCCGGCAGACTGGGACATGAAACATGACAAGAAATATGTTCGACCAAGCCCGGAGGAGGTTTCTATTTCATCCTGTCCAGAAGCAAAACTCACTGCAGTGTTGTTAGTAAGAGAAACATCATTGGCAAATGTACCACCTGAGTTTACTGCTTTTACAGTACAGGCGTTTCCTTTGGTTCCTCCGTCTGCTCTCGCGGCGGTAGATTTCATGGCAATTGTTGTAGCATCTGTTTCCCATGCGGTGGCAGTTACCATTAATGGAGTTGCAGTGCCTGCAGCAGCAATAATAGAATTGACTAGCCCTTTTGCAAAAAGTGCGTTCGAACTAACGCCGCTAACATTGTATGTGACTGCATAGGTGTATGCTCCAGCTGATCCACCAACTGTTACATCAGAAACTGCGATATCGGCATCATAAGATCCGAGACCAATGGTTACAGTGAGAGTCCCACCGTGACCATCTGTTACGACCATAGAATCGCCGCCACCCATTCCTCGGGATCCAACAGTTAATGTCTTTATTGCCTGGGCGTATGTTGAAATCATAGTTACTTGATTTGCAAACGGGTTATGGGTTTTAGATCCTACAGTTGGAAGAGCAAAACTCTGCAAAAATGCTGAAGTTCTGTTTTCTCGGGATTGAACCTGTTGATCGCCAACAACAAAACCGGCGCCTAAAACGCGGTTGTTGGTAGTTCTCTTTTCTCCCTTTCCGACACCAAGCAGTCTAATATAAACAAGACTAGCGTCAGCCTCGGCTTCGCTATACCATGCTCTTACTGCAACACTGCCGTAATGTTTGGAAGAAATATCTCCAAAGTTGTCCTTATACATCTTCAGGCTATTCAATCTTGTAGGAATGAATGCCCGGCCTCCTTGAGCTGTTCCGATCACGGCAGCCGGCGTCCCTGCAAAAACTGGTGCAGTTTGAGTCGGTTGCGATAGATCAATCTCGGTAATATCTATTCTTGGAAAAGACATGTTATTTTTCTCCTGCTATATTTCTATTTAAAAGTGACGCCATCTGGATCCACAATGAATTCCATTGAAACAAACTCAATGGTTCTGGTTGGTACGACCAAGATTCTACCGTTAAGACGATAGTTTCTTTTATCTTCTTCAGTGTTATTTGTATCATCCATGATGATTTTGAATTTTTCGATTCCCTGGTTTGCTTGAATGAAAGACAAACGAGGTGATAATTGCGAGATAAACTGTTGTCTAAGCGCAGCATTGTTTCTCTTGAAAAGCAATCTTCTTGCTATTCCCAGAATGACCCTCTTGACCTCAAGAAGCATTCTTCTTACGTTCACACGGTCAAGTGAGGACGCTGATCTCTGAAGTGTTTTTTGGCCCCATACAACATAATCCTCGTTAGGGAAGTTTGCTATAGGATTAATTTTAGCTTCATAAAGATCATCTCTATCGGAAGTCTTTAACCTAGAGTTAGTGTTAACAACAAACCCAGTCAATGCGCCGCGGTTGAAGCCGGCTGGAGCAAACCAAGGGGATCCTCCGCGAGAGGTATCGCTCGTTGCCAAGGCCTTGACGGCTGCTACAGACGCCGGGGCTTTGATGTTCTTGACTGCATTCAAATTATGATCGTCTACTATAACAACATCCGGGAAATATGCAGCAGCATAATTTGAATCTAGGTTACGTCTATTGATTCGCGTAATCGTTTGATCAACATCTGGTCTAGCGGATTGGTCGAGGAATATTCTATCGCCATCCTTATCATAATTTGGGACGTCCATAATATTAATTGCCATTTCAAAATCTTTGGCAGTCTTGTTTGCGTAATCAGTAACCAATGGTTCACGTATTCCAGGAAGTGACAACACAGAATGTATCCCCGTGTATCTATCATTAAGTATGTCGATCGCAGTTCTGTAAGAGTGAATTGCGTTATTATTTACTCCAGATCCCATCAAAGTTCCGTTGTCAGAACCGGTAAGACCTAGACCTGCAGTTATTGTAGTTGCCGCTAATCCTCCGGTTTCGGTAGATGTTGCTCTATCGTTGAACTTCATGGCGTTTTTGTTGAAGATATTGACACCATCAAAACCACCGTAAAATATGTTTGTGAATTTTGCATACCCGGAAAACTTGTTGAAGGTAGATTTGTCTCTGCCTAAAATAGTTGCCAGAGTCACACGATCATTAGACGAAATCTTATCCGAGATTGTGTAATCATCTCCAGAAACTTGGCCGTTTCTTATATACGCCGCCATTTTCATGTGGTTTCTTACAGATGTTGTTGAAAGACCCAAATTAAGTTTTCCAGCAGCAGTAAGTGTAGAGTTCAATGCAACTTTAGCCAACGTAAATTTATTGTTATTGAATGTATCAGCTGCAGATCCGGTATAAAGAGTATCTAATTTTTGAATTCCCTGAAATTTTGCATAAGATCTAATGATCCCGTTTTGTGAAACATGACCATTGTTACTATCATCTTCCCATGGCTTCATAGCAGTTGAATCAAGCTTTCTGACGTTTCTAAATTGAACACCCCAGTATAAGCCGGTGTCTGTTTCTGTTGTTTCACCTGGTTCACCAATGTAAGCTGGGCTAGCTTTCAATCCGCCACCCTTTGCAATTTTGAATGTAAGTGGAAGTGGAGGAACAATGGATCCTGTCGCACCCGGGTTTGCAGTTTCTGTTCCAACCTGCATTCCGGGGGCCACGTTGTTTACGCCAGTTATTCCTAAATCAGCATCGGCAAGACCGGTTGAATGTATTCTTCCAGCATATTGTGATAGTCTGATATAATCTGGAGCTGCTCCAGAGTCACTACCCTCAGCAACGGTTGGAGAACTTAGGTCTCTTGTAGATGGTGAAGTACGTAATGCAGGAATTCCTCTGAAGCCAAAAGGAAGAGCAGAAGCAGGAACATTCCCTTTCATAACTGATTCGTTGATAACAACCCTGATTCTTTGTGATTTATTATCAAAGCCACCATCATTTATAAATCGTCGTTTTCCAACTGCAGCGTCAAAGTTGTATAATCTTCTGCGGTTTCCAATTAATTTTCCAATGAAATTTTTGGAATCAGGATTTAGATTACAGCCTCTATATCTTTCCAGTATTTGTCGTTCTGACCCGTCAAAATCATCAAATTTTCTAACTAAAACATCAAACGTACCATACGGATCGTTAGGGTCTTTTGAAGCTTTAATCTGATCTATAGAGATCTTGTAAAGAGTGTTTGCAACCGCGCCATCGGCAATTGTTTCAAAGTAAAACAGATCATACTCTGAACTTCCATAAGGCTGAGATATGAAAGAAGTTGTTCTTGGCGTTGTGTATCTCGTGTCAAATCTCCCGAATGTACTCTGCCACGTATTTACGCCTGTAGCTCCGGACAATCCGTTATTAGTCGTATTTGCCGAACCGGAAAGAAGGGTATATGCTTTTGAACCTGTGTTAGCTACTTTTGCAACTGCTGAAGTAATCGGCCAATCCATATAAAGCATGTGTTGCTGGGCATCCATCTGAAGTGGATCCGTGTTTAGAACCTTTGAGACGTAGTATTCGGAATCTGGGTCTAAAGAGCATGTGAAAACTTTGTATCCAGCTCTGCCGTCATCATTACCAAAATATTGGCCTTTAGAGGAGGAGACTACCATTTTGAAAAGTCCCAAACCATTATTGGCCGTGTTATTAGTATTTTGATTAGACGCCGAACCAGACTTAAAATCATTTGCGCTTGGTACCAAGCCAATTCCAAGGTGTGCTGAATCGTGATAATCTGTGATATGAACCATCGAACCGGTTGTTGTAAACAGCATCGCTCTAATCATGTTAACATAATCATCAGCTGCTGAAGCAGATCCTTCTGAAACTCCCGCAAAGGAATCGTTGTCTGTCAAAACGGGGTAACCCTGGTCTGCATAAGAACTTACGTAATGCAGTGCAGAAATAAAGTATACGGTACCGGGGCATGATCCAGCGGTAAAAACATGATCGCTAGTAGAGTAAGCCGCATTGTTTGCCGATGTTTCTGGAATATATGGGTTTCTATATGTTTCATCCGGCTTTGGATGATGTATAACAAAACCAGCGTTGTGTACAATTCCGTTGCTTTTTGTGTTACTAAAATGCGTTGATGTCTGATTAGCTCCTGCTCCGAGCAATCTTACATATTGGACCGCTTTTTGTCCTCCATCAAACCACGCTTTTACAGCGTAGGGACCAAACTCATCCGGAGATAATCTTCCGAAAACCGCTTGCCAATTAGCAAGGGTGCCAGCAGACTCGTCGTCGTTTAATCCAATGTATGTAGGAACAAATGCCGGTCCAGCCTCTGCAGAACCAATCACTGCCATAGGGACGCCGGTAGCAGGTTTTGATTCTCTTGCAATTTCGGTTTCGAAATCAAAGAATCCTGCACTTTTAAAAGTTTGTTCAGCCATGTGTATTTCTCCTAATTGTCTATTCTAAATATGCTTTATTTAACCCAATATCTTAACTTCTCTCAAGACTGTCTCACCTTTTCTGTGATTTGAGTCCTTTATGATGTATTTTTTTTCAACCTGGGCACCAGTTATTGGATCCTCATCTAGTATAAGTAATTCTCCGCCGGCTGTTTTTACCGTTTTTCCCAATAAAATATCTGCCGTTTCTTCTTTGTCTTTTGCCAAAGTACTACTAGTTTCATCATCTCGACTAAACATACTACCGGGAAGGGGAGTATCTTCGTGGTCATAATGTGATCTTATATATTTTTGTGCGTCGCCAGATTGTAAATTTGATTCTTCTTTTGTCCCGTTTGGCACAGTTCCTTGGGTTATATCAAAAACTATCCGTGGTGAGGAAACATACCTTTTAATTTGTGGCATAAGACCCGGACCCTGAGCGTTTATGACATAACCATTGACCCTTAAGTTTACAGAAGCCTTGACTAGTCGTTCTGCCTCCGTATAATCTTCCATGTTTGCTGCATCAGAAAATCCTTTCTCGAGAATGCTGGTGAAAGTATAGCCTTTATCACTGGTTATCATAAATTGCCTTGCCGGAGTTATATACGACGACATTATTGCTTCAAAAATTGAATTAATGTGCTGTTGATAGTGCACCCAAAAAGTAATCTCATAAGTACACTGAAAAAACCTTGGAGCCGGCATTGTATATGTTTCATATATGTTTTTGGTTGACTTAGATAACGAAGGGGATCCACTAGCTGGTGTATGCTCCCTTGTTGAAAACCTATTTCCGACAGCAGAACCACTCAAAACATAGTCTTGCGACTGAAGGTTGTTTTCGTTTATGGCTCGCTTGTATTCCAAATTGGCTCGAGATATTTTTTTCTTGATTACAATTTCAGAAGTGTTTGGAGAAAGCCCATATCCATCCGGATCTTGCTCTATACCTGATCTCATAATCGAAATAAGTGGAAGAATCAAAGCTCCGGCTTTGTCTCTAAGCGGTTTTCTTTTAGAGAGTATTACGGCCCTTTCGCCAGAAGCATATATGACCGGAATACGCTTTACTTCGCCGTCGACTTCTAAGTTCATTGGAAGAACCTTGTCAAACAAATCAAAAACCGCCCGATCAACGTCTTCAATTCCGCAAGTGGGAAGCTCTTTGAAATTATCAACATTAAATAGAGCAACCTCTGGATTTTGATGTTGATGTCTCATGAATCGTCACCGTAAAAAGATGATTTCTGTGTTGGAGAAGCTTTTTTTACAGACTGTGCTGGCCCTATAGGGGAGTCGAGAACACCATCCTCAACCAGAACGCGCTTATCTCCCTTGCCGGCGTCGCCTCTTTGCTGGGTAAACGTCTCCTGGACTGCGCCTTCGTCAGTATACTTTTCCTCAGTGGGGCCGTGAACAGGTTTATCTATTATTCCCTTTCTTACCTGTTTACCAGTTATGTTATATCCGGTTATGTGTTCTACCTGGCCGAACATTATCTTGTCTTTAGACACATTGAACATTTCGTAAAAAGTGTTGCCAAACTGAAAATAATCGCCTTCCTGTAAGGTTATTCCTCTATCAATTAAATCCCTGTATTGTACATGTATTTCAATGTTTCTAATTTTATCTTGGCCAAATCGACCTTGTTTTGTATCAGATCCGCCCCAAGCCACTCT
>MDTB01219616.1_pt1 | contig 10753 bp, 2 predicted proteins | sample 811161 | NCBI WGS metagenome assembly MDTB01 (sample SAMN05326650, study PRJNA326480) | marine metagenome | isolation source: seawater | place: Mediterranean Sea | collected 2009 | reverse complement strand
CTACATGAAAAATAAGCTGGGCATTGATAGCAATCTTGTTGATGGTGCCTATGCTAAAATTGATTCAGCCGATGCTGCCGTATTTGTAACGGCAGAAGAGCATCTCAGTACAATGCTTGCACAAGGGCGTATTACTGAAGAGGAGTTTGTTGGGGTGTTGAATAAGGTCAAGGAGGGCATTACCCTTGATGTAGATGACCTGGCATTCTTCCAGCCTATGAAGCCGGTATATGTGTACCGGGATGAGGATGGTACGATGCGGTACATCAAGTTTGCCCAGTTCCCTCTAATTCCAGAGTTTACTCGCAACTTCAAGATTGATAAGCTGCGGGAGCATATGGAGAATAACAACCTTGATATGGCAGTACACCATACTGCATTTAAGGTAGGTAACCCATTTGCAGAAAACCCGCTGAAGATTTACCAAGACGACGGATTTATTGAGATTCCGGATAATGCAGATGACTACGTTATGCGTCTGCCACGCCAAGGGCTGCTGATTCAGCAAGAGACGCCAGTTGGTAAAAGCGCAGACAAAATCCATGGTAGCCAGGCTGCAAAGCTGGTTATGGCAAACATTGCCAAAGAGAATATCGAGAACTTCATTGTCAATGGGGTAAACATGAATGGGCGTGAAGCCTTCGAGCACTATATGGAGGCTCGTAAGGCAGAGCGTATGGAGCGCCGTAAAATCTTTGCAGATAAGTATGGCTTGATAGTAGAAGAGTCAGAAGGCTCAGTTACGATCCGGTACTCTGATGAGTACAAAGCAAAGCTGGGAGAACGTATTGTAGAGGAAGCTATGTCTCGTGGGTACAGCACCCAAGAGATTGGTCACCTTCGCTTGGATGTAGATGCAAACCGTTTCCGTACACCGCTTTGGGCTAGCCAAAGTAACCAGCGAGTCAACTCTTTGATTCAAGCCATCTACCGTAAAGAGGTTATTGAAAGTCGTATTGCTGGATTCTCTGGTCCTATTGCACCAGCCATTGGAGTTTCTTTTGATGGCTTGACACAAGAGGAGAAGCAAGGTATCGTTTACGTCGGCGATAAGTTTGATGGTAAGAAGCTTCGTGTTGGTATCGAAGGCAAGCCAGATCAAATTCTGATGCCTTGGAAGTTCAAGGGTCGGCTTCAGAAATTCATTGATCCTAAGACCAGTAAGCTTGATATGGAAAAGGTGCCAGAAGAACTGCTGCAGGTCTTCGCGTATCGTATTCCTAACCAGAAGAAAGCATCGAGTGGCAGCTTTGAAATTGTAGGCTTCTTGCCGGATTCTATGGGCGATACTCTTATCGTTCCAGATGAACTCGTTGGTCGTATCGGTCAAGACTTCGACATCGATAAGATGTTCGGTATGATGTATGCGCACAAGCTGGATCGTAGAACAGGTAAGATTACCGTTGTTCGTGAGGGCGAAACAGCTAAAGACCGTATGTCTGCAGCACGCAATCGTCAGATTGATGTGTATCACGCAAGTATGCGTAACCCTGATCAACGGGTACAGAAAGAGATTCACACTCCGGTATCAGATGGATTTAGTGAAGCTCTAGCGTCACAGTTTGATGAGAATCAACTGATTGATGATCCGTTGGGTATCGAATACAACATTCGTAAGGCTATGAATGCAGGTGGTGCTAAGAGTGCTATCGGTGTTATGGCAAACGCGGATGTGGTGCATGCACAGATGGAGCAAGCAGACTTGCCTATTTATATGCAAAAGACTGTCAAGTACAAGACCAAGGAAGGTGTAGAGAATATCGAAACACTGCCTCAGATTGTACGTATCGTAAAAGACGAGAGTGTAGCACCCTTAGAGGATGAGCGCTATGCTCGTATGGGTAAGACAGACTTGTTGGATACGGAGACTATCCTGGACTATGGGTTTACTCCAAGTATTACGACTACACAGGAGCAGTTTAGTGTCTTGTTGAACCACGCGGTCGACAATGAGAACGAGCAGCTGCTGCAAAAGCTGGGCATCAACCGGTACACCTATTCTTTCTGGGTGCATATGACGAACATGGGCTACAACATGGAGACTATTGCTCTCTTTGTACGTCAGCCTGAGGTGCAGGAAATCATTCGACTGCAGCGTGAGAATGCATCAGTCGATACTCTGGAGTACTTCGATCTTATGGAGACTATCCAAGAGGAAATCAGTGAGCTTCAAGAAGAGCTAGATATCGATAATGCAACGCTTAACCGCGCAATCATTGGCAAGGACAAGCTCGCTATCCGTGCCGGTGTGCGTCAGGGTACTCTTGCAGCACGTGACGAGCAAGGCTACCGACTGAACATCCTCAATAGCATCAAGAATATTATGGAGGTAGATCGTAGTTACTCTACTCTTCTGCCTACATTGAAGATGGATACTGCTACCCCAAAGAACCGGGGAGAGCTGTTCTTCCAACTGACTCGTGCTGAACGATTTGCTGCATACCAACAACAGCGTGGTATGTCGGACTACGACGGTCCGCGTTACGCTATTACGTTTGATGAGTTTGGTTCGTCTCAGGGTGGTAAGCTGGTTCTGTCACAGTTCTTGGAGAATAGCGTTGCAGGTCTTGCATTCCGAGATGTTGAAGAGACTATTGAATCGGTATTGATTCTGGATGGTGAGCATTTGGAGCGCACCATCTTTGGGCGGAACCTGCGGGATATTTCTGGCGATCTATCTAAAGAGATTCAGACAGACTATTTCAACGGTGTTCGCTCCTATCTGTCTGCAGAGTGGGCAGAGAAGCTGACCGGTAAGAGTGCGCGTGAGTTGCGCCGGGACTTTACGGTAAATAAAGAAACCAGCATTGCACGTACTGTAACGGAAACGATAGCCAAGAACCCAAGTATCCGCGAGAACTTGTTTATCCGTCATCTGCAGATTAATGATGTGCAGAAGAACCGGATGGGCTTCCATACAGTCGAGTTCCAAGGCGATCGTAAAATCAATGTATCAGACATTGAGTTGGATAGTGCTTTCCTGGAACTAGCTAAGCATCCGTCTAAGGAGGTGAAGCAGATGGTCCGGGACTTGGTTATCTATGACTTGGTAATGCGAGGAACGCTTGGGTCAAAGAGCTTCGGTAAGTTCGTCCCAGCTGAGTATCTGCAAGACTTGGGTATCCAGGCCCAGTTTGATCCTAACAAAGCGCGGTTCCAGCAAGGCATCGCTGTGGGTACGAATGAGGGTATGCATAAGCAAATCATTCAGCACAACCCACGTATGGCTCCAGTTGTGTCTATGTCTTTCCCAGAGGGCTATACGGCGCTGAAGTCAACTGCAAATTGGGAAGGCAGCGCACGGGATGCTGTACTAGGTTATGTCCGGGATGAAAAAGGTCGCCTGTATGAGGTAGTTACTCTGCCGGAGGGAGATACACCAGGTACTGCAAGGCAAGTAAATAAGGCTGCAAAAACTCACTTGTACAACCTGTATAGCTCACAAGAGGCACTACCACAGTTGGATGAGTTTAGTGAGCACTACCGCGCACAAGCCAAGTCTGTACAAGAAGAGTTTACTGAATCAGAAGAGACTCCCGATGGTGCTGAGGGAGTGGGTCTTGCAACTGATCCGACACCGGTAAATGAAATGCCTGAGGCTCCGGTGGTAGAGGATAAGAAAGTGGAGCCGCGTGGAGATGGTCAATCGCGTACTCTGAAAGATGCTATCCGTATTGTAAAGGGAGAATCTAATCCTCTGTTGGCTAAGATGCTAGAGGAGAATGATAAGCTGCCTCCAAATCTGCAGGTGCGTATTGTTTTCGATTACGATGAGAATGCACAGCACAGCCATCAAGCTGGTGTGATTACTATTGATGGACAGAAGGCATCGGCTAATCGGTTGGCTCATGAAATGATTCACTTCTTTTCCTATGTAGGGTTGAATCAAGAGGCGAATAAGGACAACCGCAATAGGCTCAATAATATTTATCGTGACTTGACTACAGACTCTGCGTTCTTGAGTCGTTTTGGTACTACGAAAGAAGAGCTGAAGGAAGTCATCGATAACTACAATGCGGTAGTGGCTCCTCTTAGAGAGAACCGTCCCGCTACTAGGGAGGAAGCACAACAAGCGTTCCGATACTACCAAGCGGTGAGAGCAAACCCGTTGTTGAAGGGTCTGCTAAACTTTGATGAGTTCTTGGCTGAGTCGCTAACCAATCGCCGGTTTGCTGAAGCACTGAACAACATCAAGCTGGATACAAAGGGTAATACACTCTATAAGCGCATTCTGGACATCATCAGTAAAGTGCTGCAGGATATGGGTATCCTGAGTAAGGTAGATGATGGTAGTGCGTTGGCTGAGGTAGGAAGCGCTGTTATCAGCATGATGGAAGTCACCGGTAATGACTTTGCCAATATTCCACGCGTCAAATCTGGGGAGCAGACTAAGCTCTTTAGTCTTAAGGATGTAAATCTGCAGCCAGAGGAGCTAGCGATTACAGATCGTGAGGTTCTGAAGCAGTACAAGAAAGCACGTATTGCGGAGCTGGAAGAGTTGCGTGCAAGGTTTGCAAATAGCGGACGTGTGGTGGCCGACGTCGATGCGCGTATTCGTCTTGAGAAGATTGACTTGCGGAAACTAGAGGGTGATGATAGTGTAGACGTGAGCGTTGTGGTCGAGTTTGTCAAGCGGGAGCTGCGAGACATTGCCGCATTGGTCGATGACACAAGGCAAGCAACGACGCGTGATGAGCGCCATGCTTATGCTCATGCTCGTCTGCTGAATGCTGAAGCTAGCTTGGCATTCTACTCTAAGTCTGAGAAGCTACTGGACGGTGGTATCGAATTGAAGAACGAGTTGATTCAGTTGCAGGGTGCTGCGTTGAGTCTGCGTACACGTTGGATGGATGTAAGTGCAGAGATTCTGCAGAACTATGCACGTGCTCGCTACCGTGGTACAGAAATGGAGAAACTTATCGATGGCAATACGTTCCGGAATATGGATGACATTGCTACTCTGCGTAGTATGTTCATGGATCTTTCTCGCCAGGGACGTGTAGAGCTGTCGTACTTGGATGGTGTCATACGCGACAGTATCATTCGCCAGCGTGATGAGTGGGTGCAGTTGAACGACGAGCACCGGAAGCGCAGTGCCAAGTTTAAAGAGACTGCCTACTTTAAAAAGTATGGCTGGAATGGTCTCGTAAAGGGAGAGCGTGAAGAGCAAACCGCTGAAGGTATTGGTCCTATTTCTGTTGCATGGGATAAAGAGTTCAATGCCCGTCGTGCTGAAGCTAGGCAAAACAAGAACTGGAAAGGCTTCTTTGCATGGATGAAGGCTAATACGGTTCGCGTACCGGTGACGTCTGTGTTTGACTTGAGCGGAGAGCGTGTGGTACGCAAAGGCAATATTGCTGTACAGAAGAATTTGGAAGAGCAGTTGGGTAAAGCTGCAGCAGCTGAGTTGTTGGATCGTCAAGAGATTCTTGCTCAACAGTTTTTGGATGCTCGCCGTGCGGCATTTGACCTGATTGAAATCGAGGAGTCGTCTGAAGCTGCACAAACTGCAGCTAAGCAGAAGTGGCTGAAAGCAAATGGCTTTAAGAATGCATCATCGCCATTTGTATATGCTATGCCGCTCCGGACAAAGAATGGTAAGACTACAGGCTGGCACGACAGCCGCTACCAAGAGATGCTGGAAGAGAAAGATGCCATTGACTTCTATAACTTCCATAGAACTGCAATCCGAGAGTTGACGGCTGCTTTGCCACGGCACAATATGTCGAGCCATCAGGTCATGTTGATGGAGCGGGGCTTGTTTGTACCGGCAGTACAGCGCTCTTTGACAAAGCAGATTTGGCAATCTGAGAATAAGGTTAAGGCTCTAAGTGATGCTGCTTGGGCCAGTGTGACTACTAAGATTGACAAGGCGCTAGAGAATATGGTAGACCCTGTTACAGGTGAGGTACGCCGTAGTATACCGACACACTTCTTGCGTGAGGTAGAGGACCGGGCAAACCAAGAGTTTGACCTGGATAAGAACTTTGCCATCTTCTCTATGATGGCAACTACCTACAAGCACAAGAACCTTGTTGAGGATGAGGTGCGAATGATTGAGGCTGTGCTGGGCGAGGTAGGCATCAACCACCGTAATGGTTTAGGTCAGCGTGTCAAGAACGCTGCTGGTGCGCTGATGGCTAGCAATACGCAGGAAGCTCGCGCTAACGTCAGCCGTAGCGTGCGTGCAGCTATCGAAGGCTTCTATGGTCGCCGGTCTAATGTGGAGGGCAAGTTCTTGTTCGGTAAGCAGAAGGCTCGTACTGAAGAGGAGAAGAAGCGTGAGCGTGATATTCAGTCCAAGCTTGATGATTTGAAATCAGATTATGATCGTGGAGCTATCGTCAAGAGTATCTATGAAGCAGAAAAGGAAAAGCTGGAGGGCGACTTGGCAAAGGTTGGTAGCCGTATTGATGGTGCTAAAGTGATTCGCAACTTTGTGACGTACATGCAGATGAAGGGCATGGGCTGGAATATTGTCGCAGCTAAGGTGAATGCAATCTTTGGTACTATGCAGGTGTTCAAGCATGCTGCGGGTCAGAAGGACTTTGATGAGAATGAAGCTCGTAAAGCGTTTGGAGTGATGTTACACTCTACGCTGAATATGGTCACGCTGAATACCGGCGCCACCAAGACTGATACGAGTGGTAAGATTCAGAATCTGATGATCAACTTGAATGTGCTGAAGGACTTTACTGAAATCCAGTTTGATGCTAGTAAAGCAGATGTGCTTGGTTCTCATCGTAAGGGTATCAACAAGCTGCGTATCTACGAGATTCAACGTAGCTCAGAGTACTTTACCTATGGTCATGTTATGGTTTCGCACTTGTTAAACCAGAAGGTTGATGGTAAGAGTTTGTGGGAGCTGACTGATCAAAATGGTATCATCCAAGCTGAAGGTTACCGGCCTGGTGAGGAGAAGTACATCAAACTGATCGAGCGTATTGATCAAATCAACAAGCGTATTCACGGTAACTATGACCCGGATAGTATTATGCCTATCAAGCAGACATTGCTTGGTCCTATGCTAATGCAGTTCCGTAGCTGGGTACCGGAAGGATTGGCTTCTCGTTATGAGTCAGAGCGGTTTGACCCGCTGTTGAATCGTAATGTAAAGGGTACAGTACGTGCTGTATTGGAAGGAGATGTAGAAACTAAGATGCGTAAGCTTGCCAACTTAGGTGTATTGATTATGCCTTTGGTTGGACGCAACCGCAACTTGGATCAGTTCTCCGAAGCTGATCAGGAAGGTATGCGCAAGTTTGCTGCCTCTATCCGTCAGATGATGTGGGTGTATCTGATGGTTGCAGCTCTGCGTGCTATGGATGATGATAACGATGACCCCGAAGCCCAGTGGATGTTTAACTATGGCTTGAACTTAGCAGGCCGGGTGAACAATGACTTGAACTTCTTCAACAATATTCGTAGCCAGCGTCAGCTTACCAATGATATTTTACCGGTGGCAGGTGTTATCGATGATGTTCTGAAGTTCTCGCAGGCTGTGGGTCAAACGATGGTGGGAGACGGTACTGTTCCAACAGGCATTTATGCTGGAGAGTCTCGTATGTGGATTCATGGAAGTAAGCTGTTACCACATACTGAAGCGTATCAACGCATGGTACGCAATATGGTACAACAGATGGATAAAAATTGATATGCGTTCACTCTTACTCACTCTCCTTTGTCTTTCAGTTTTTTCTGAAAGTTTGTCCCAAACGTGTGATTTGGTCTTGGCAGGCTATACCCCCTCTGCAGTAGAGGGAGGCATTCACACCTTTGTTATTCAATTCCCCAATACAGAAAACTGCGGGTGCAATGATTACACCCAAGCTGATGGTAATAACTGCAGTCAGTCGGGTTCGCCGCATGTGCAAAACAACGAGACGGTCAGTCATATTGTAATGGGCATCCATTACGTAGACGAAGAAACTGGCTTAGACTTAGGCGATAATCTTGAATGCACAAGCACAACGTTCCACCCAGGCTGGAGCTATGTTCTTAGTGTTGGAGGGCCACCTTCGGGATGGTTCTCGGGGTCTTCTACTACTATTGGAATCGATGTGCCGTACGCATGGGAGTGCATACTGAACACCCCGATCGAGGGTTACTGTTGGGAGGTGGTGATTTGGCAAATCAACCTCAGCCAGACCGCTACTTACGATGACTTTCCTGATGATGGTTGGAGTGCTGGTACACAGGGCAGCGGTACGCAGATGTATCCTGACATCAATATCAGTGATAACCGCATTAGCTTTTGTCCAGATCCGGTTGTAACGGATACGGTCTATGTGTATGAAACTGATACGGTATTTGTAGAGCTGCCTGCTGATACAGTAGAGGTGCTTACGGTCGATACGGTGTACGTGCCGTGGGAGTGGTACTTCTACGATACGGTATACGTCGATGTGTATGATACTATCTACATCAATACACTGGATACTATTGTAGTGACAGAGATAGAGTTAGAGTATGTATACGTAACTGATACATTGGAGATATCGGTAATCGATACACTTATTGTAAATGAGGTCGACACCTTCTATCAAGAGATTGTCATCTATGAATACGTTACACAGACTGATACAATCTATGAGTATATCACTCAGCTTGTTGACTGTGATACTGGCCTGCCTTGTGGCGATGATTTCTGGGAAGAAGACTGCAGGTCGGTATTTGTCCCAAATGCATTTAGCCCAAATAACGATGGGATTAACGATGCCTTCTACGCATTGTCAGAGTCTTTTACTTGTTGGCGTGAGTGGGAGCTGACAGTCTACAACCGTTGGGGTGGTGTAGTCTGGCAGACGAATGATCCAGAAGAGTATTGGTATGGGCAGTCTCTGCAAGGAGACTACTATGCTGCTGATGGCGTATATGTGTGGACGCTGATTGCAGCTGGATACGATGGTCTAACTTTAGACCTTCAGGGTTCTATTACCTTGTTTAGGTAATTAGCGCCCTTGTCCTCGGTAAGCTTTCTTGTAGTGCTTACTGCATTTATTCTTTGAAGTCTTAGTCTTGGCATGTACGCCAGGCCGGTTGACTTTCTTCTTCTCGATGTAGTTGCTAATAATCTTTGCCATAGTGCAAAGATAAAAGAAGCCCCCGACGTTTCGAGGGCTTCCTTTTATCAATTAGAAAAACCTAGTTACCAAATAATGGGATCTCTCCCATTCCGAGCAAGGTACTCATTGGCTTTCACAAAATGATTACAACCGAAGAAACCAGATGTTCCCCCGCTGTACGCTTCTGACGCTGGGTGGGGTGCAGTCAGCACTAATTCATTCCCAGACTGAAAGAAGTGTTTGTACTTCTGGGCTTCTCTACCCCATAGGATAACAACCAAAGGCTGTCCTGCAATAGCTCTCCAGCTCAAGGCATTGAGAGTTGCAGCGATAAAGGGTTCCCAGCCGATGTTAGCATGGGACTTAGGCTCCCCCTTATCTACTGTAAGGATAGTATTTAGAAGCATCACACCTTGGTCTGCCCAAGGCTGTAGGTTGCCACCTTTGATTTGAGTCCCACCAGGAATAGACTGGTTGACTTCCTTCAAGATGTTTCGCAGACTGGGGTTGATAGATGTATTGTCTCCAACGTCAAATGCGAGACCGGTAGCAGCGCCATTATGATACGGATCTTGTCCCAAGATGAGCACTTTAGTGTCTTGGATGGGAGTAGACCTATATGCCTTGAAGATGTTCTTCTTAGCAGGATACACCGTTTGAAATGTGTATGCGCATTCGAGCTTCTCTTTCAAGGTTTGCATGTACTTGGACTGGAACTCTTTGTCCAGTATCATAGCCCATTCTTCCCCAACTACATGGGAATAGGTATCAAGAATCTGAGGGGTTGTCACGGTATTGTAGGTTTTGAATCATACCCATCTGGGTCTCCATAGAGTTACCCCAGTTATTGGTATGGAAGTGATAGGCAAGTCGGTCTAGTAGAACACCGTAGTCCTCAAAGCCAATCTGTAGATATGAGTCATCAATCTTAAACACTTCAGCAGGGTACTCCTTGTTGGTCTGTACTGCAACGATGTAGATTTCTGTAACCTCATACTCTGGATACGCACTCTCAAGAAGCATACGATACCAGGCTAGTTGCCGGTAGTAGGCATACTTAGCAACAGTCTCTTCGAATCTACCAAGCGGACTAGCTGTCGTCTTAAGATCCACTAGAGTAATCGTCTTGTCTTTATGGTTCAAAAGGATACGGTCAAGCTTACCCTTTACCGGTATCTCTACGAAGCTATCGCTATCGCGTAGAGGCCAATCCATATTGAACTGGATTTCGATCTCATTCAAGGCTTCATCTGCATGCCCAAAAGCATTACCACAGATTAAAGCTTCGGCTACGGGATGAGCTTTGATTGACTCTATGCATCCTTGAACTATATGCCATGTAGCAACATCGACAATCTTCTTACCACGGTGCGTAAAGAGCGCCTTCCAATATTCAGTCCCATCTTTTACGATGCGATTAATTTTAGTTTGCAAGGCATACTTAGGATAGAAGTCTGCAGGGATAACTGCTTCCCATGTTCCTTCTCCCAAGTCACTAAGCGATACCGTCCTATCCATAGCAGCCATATCTTCTTCTGGCACATCTTGGTATAGGCGTACCCATAAGGCGTCAAGAATATCCTGAGTCTTAGGTCCGGGAGTATTGTCTGGTACAATGTCAAGCTTGCCTGGCTCTAGCAGTTCTTCGTGAATCAGAGTGCCAAGCTCGAAAGACTTAGACGGCTTCT
>MDTB01187694.1_pt1 | contig 10753 bp, 7 predicted proteins | sample 811161 | NCBI WGS metagenome assembly MDTB01 (sample SAMN05326650, study PRJNA326480) | marine metagenome | isolation source: seawater | place: Mediterranean Sea | collected 2009 | reverse complement strand
CACCCCCGCCGCCGGCACCACCCACACAATTCCAACCACCCCCCTCATCAGCAGTTCTAGCACCACCTCTACCAGCCCCATTGCCTCCTCCCGGTGGCTTAGGTGCATCACTCCCCCCTCCAGGGCTGTCAATGGATATGGGGGGAATGCCGGAAGAGGTTACTCCAGCGCCGGAAGTACCGATGCAGGCTGCACCACGTGATGACGCATTGAGCGAGGGTGAAAAGGAAAGTATCCTCTCAGAACTTGGTGACGATTAAGATTCTACAGCCTCTGAAATTTGCATCATCGCACTTGGCAGCATTACGGCCCGCTCCAATCGATTGATGGCGAGCTCCAATGATTGTAAGTCAGTTACGTCTGGAAGTGGATAGACATCAGCATCTAATGGTAGGCCCGCACCTGGGCCGGGAATATCTGCCAATCGAATGCCCAAGTGTTTAGCATCGATTAACAACCCTTTACCACTACTTGCATTTCTTCCAGACAATCGTTCAGCAGTCCATTTCTCCAGATGCTTTGCAATCTTTGGTAATCGCTCTATGAGCTCATTAGAGTCGCCTTGCTCTAAGATTAGCGCGAGACGAACAAGTCGCTGTACACGAACATCAAGAGGAGGAGACACCAATTCATTCCATGGTTCGTCAGTACCAATCCCAAGCATTGATCTCAGAGAATTGGAGGGCTTGGAAGTTAGATTAGAAGAGTCAGCATCAACGGATGACTCCTGATATTCCTCTGGGTCTAAAGGTTCAGATTCATCTACTGAGTCATCAACGATTTCTGAAGATTCAACCTCATCTATACCCATCTCAATAATTTCAGCATCAGTCCATTCGGATCGATCATTTGCACCTGCGATATTATCCTCTGATACGGAGTCAATCATTTCTTGCTCAGTGGTAACCTCTGCCATTTCTTCGTATTGTTCTATGATTGGAACAAGAATCGGCAGTCCCTTTTCAATGGATGAAGCCGGACTATTTGGGACGAATGGTACAAAATCAAAATCAGAGTCTCCACCTCCTTCTGCAGAAGCTAATGCAAGCACTAAATCTTGGAATTCATCATCTAACCCCACTAAACATTCTGGGCGCCTGAATTCTGAAAGAACACGTTCGGCCAATTCAATATCCAAGGCCCATGGAAGAGGAGAGAACCGAGCAACTCTTTGCTCATGTGCTGCAATTGCTTTCCGAATCCCAGGTAAATCTAAACCTAATTTGACAGGGTCACGTGCAAGCATCTCTAGTAACCCATCGACCGACCAACCGAGATACCTCCAATCATCAATTTCCCTCTTCAAGCCTTCAATCACATGAGCCATTCTGGAATCAATTTCTGTTGTTATGACATTCTGTTCCGACAATATCATACCATGAGTTTCAAGTTCGGTAATCACCTGTTCATATTCTGATAAATCAAGTGAATTTGAATCTAGATTTGCGGGCCATAGAGTAGCCAAATCGATTCTGGCACGATCGAGGAAGACACGGTGCCGGGTTCTTCGACTGACTGCCAAATCTAACCAGTCATTTGCTTCTCCAATATTATGAATGCTAGCATCCGAACTACGCAATCCGTGGAGGAATTCCTCAACACGCTCAGAACCATTGATGGAAGTATCCAGATTTTCCAATTTTTCAATCAATGGGACTACAAGATCGATGAATGGTTGATGGTTGTCTAACTCTTCAAGAACACCTCGCGGTTGACTTTCGACCAAGTGTAACCAAGAATCGACTTCAAGGCCATATCCTGCCCATTTATCGAGCCGTGTATTACAAGCGGACTTTGCCTCACTAGATTTTGAAATTAAATCTCCCAAAAGGACATCCAAAGAATCCAATGCCCCTAAATCACCAAATGCCCTTTCAGCAAGAGTGCGATATTCAGGCCATTGTATTAGGTGTCCTTCAATCTTGATTTGGAGGGCACGAATCGCCTCAACTTGTTCAACAATCAGCGGCAATCTACTTTCCCAAGATACCAATTCACCCGGCAGAAGAGGTAAATTTACAGGTATTTGGAAACCTTCTTCCACCCATTCTGATAATCGCCGATTAACTGTACCCATCCTGTTCAGTAGATCATCTTCAATCCTCGAAACTTCTTTTTCTACCTCCAACAACGCATCCAAATTCAGTATTTCTTGCGCTCTTGAGAGCGATTTTAACAATCCATCTGCAACCTGATCATCATACGGTCTGATAACATTCTGAATCATTCGTTGACAGCGTGCCAAAACATCATTCAATGAGTGAATTCTGTCAGCCTCTTCAAATCGCTCATAGATGGTACCGCGATTCAAAGAACTAACATCCCAACCGAGCTCTTCAAGCATCTGAATCATGCCTTGCAGCGCTTGCAATCTCTCGGAATCGCGCCGCTCTATCTCTGTTAGTACCTCCTCAATTTTTCGCTTTGGAGCCACGTCCTCAATCATCGAAAGTATTCGAGGTGAACCCATTACGATTGCATCATCAACTGCATCCAATCGCGCTAAGATACGAGTCAATTCGATAGATCTACCTTCCTCTGACCATTTTACTCGAACCCGTTCTGCAAGAAGGGCCCATGGACGGTACTGACGCAGAAGTTGGCGCAACTCATTTTCTACAGATGCGGCTTGTAATGGATTAATCAGACGTGTGAGAAAATCCTGCTTTTCATTTTCTCTATGAGGCGGCAAATCGAGCACCATCGATTTGATTGTTGAAGCAAGTTCGGCCTGTTCTTCAATATACAGCATTTCTTGGCTAGCGAGCTCACCAGTGGGCGCATCGACTTCAAATCCTCGCCCTCTTAATGCAGCGAGACGTAAATCGAAGACCTGCCCCCTATCGTTCATGATACCCGCCTCAAACCCTCGACTCCGCTACCAGCACTTCAACCTCCGCTTCACGGCTTCGGAAAACCCCTTCGGAAAACCCCCTCTCACCCCTTTAGGGGTGCGAACCACTCAAAAGGTGTGAAAGTCCGCTACACCCAATGGACCCAGTCTCAATTGGATTAACGCTATTTTTTGCCGCGGCGACAAGCGCGGTGATTTGGTGGCTCGTGCAGGCAGAAGTAGGACTTCGTCGATTGCGTGAGGATTTGGAAACCGCGCACGCCGAAACAAGCCAAGTACTCGCAAGCCTGAATGCACGAACCGAAGAGCTCTCAGAAAGCGCATTGGCACTTCAAAGGGCGCACCCGGGGATGGCGGGAATCATCGATGCGCACCGCACAATCGATCGTTTACAATCAACATTGTCGGGGGCCGGAGAATCCGACGAGGCTCGAATGGCTGCCGGCAACACACTCTCTGCGGTCAAGGGCCTCCTGGCGACCCGCACGGGTGAAGGAGACCTAGAGCACACCACTCCTGCCGACCCAGGCCTACTGAAATTGGTCACTCGTGTTCTTCAAACGTTAGATCAACTCGAACTTTCGATTGATGATCTCACTTTGACCGAGGTCGAAGCCAGACGCCTCGGCGAAATCGCATTCCTTGCCGGCGACCGTGATTGGGCCAATGCATGTTACCTCATGGCGTCTGAAATCGCCCCTGGCCAATCTGCGACACTGCGAAGTCTATGTCGGCTATCGCGTGAATCCGGCGACGACGAAAAACTCCGAACACATCTAGAGGGGTTGCTCAACATCACTCCAGATGAACCTGAACTTCTCCGCGAACATGCCCGCTTGCTGACGAAGATGGGTGATGCAGCAGCTGAAGTAGATCTCCGTCGGCTTGAAGCGATGGGGGTTGAAACAGCTGAAGACAAATCGATGATGGCCAGTTTAGCCGCTCGTGCCGGTAACACTGACGCAGCATTGCAGTCCATCGAAGTGGCGCTTGCAAGCAACCCCAATGCAGATGATTGGTTGCGAAAGGCGGAACTCCATCTTGATAGAAATGAGCGTGGCTTGGGTATATCTGCAGTTGATGAAGCCATCAATATCAACCGCCAATCAGGTCCAGCTTGGTCCATTCGGGCCCAATTGCTCAAAGACGAACCAGGTCGCTTGGAAGAGGCTTTGAAAGCCACCGTCCATGCTGTTGCATTGGGGGAGTCACAGGATATTCTGAAGGCCGAATTATTGGAGGCACTAGGTCGTGCCGATGAGGCAAAACAATCTCTGGTAAATGCACTTTCAAAGCAACCAGATAGCGCTGAAATAAGAGCCCAACTTGTTCTCTTACACCATCAAGACGGTAACCCAGATGCGGCATTTGAGATTCTAGCTGAAGCCCCTGCGGGTGCATGGAGTGGCCCCGCTCTCCACATCCAGAAGGGACGATTAATTCTCGCCGAGGCCGATCGATATCGAGATGGCACAGGTGACCGTGATCGAGAGTTGTTATCCGAAGCAGACATTGCCTTTGAGGCCGCATTGAAAGCCGACAGAGAAAGTGGTGTTGCTTGGCTTGGTAAGGCTAGAATTCAGCGAATGCTACAGGATTTGTCCGAGGCCCAGATTTCACTAGCACGTGCACGTCGATTGCTCCCTGAAGAACCAATGATCGCTGCCGAAGAAGCCCTCCTGGCACTGGATAGTAATGATGTTGAATCAGCCTCACGCTTAATCTCAGAAGCGCATGTGCTGGAAAGAGATTCCTCGGTAATTGACTATGTGAAGGGAGTTGTCGCTGCACGAAGAGGAAACATGACCGAGGCGAAGCGCCTGTTTGACAGCGTCCTCACAGCAGACCCGAATCATGTACGTGCCCGACTAAATCGTTGTACAACGATGATGGTTGAGGAAGACCACCATGCCGCTCTTGACGATGTAGAATTGCTCCTAGAGGCACATCCTGATTTGGATTTGGCACGCCTCCGTCGAGGAGAAATTATGATGTCATTGGGCGAATGGAAGGAAGCAGAATCCAACTTCAGAGATGTTCTTTCACGAAGAGGTAAGAATCCTCACGCATTGATTCAATTGGCAGCCTCATTGATTGCACAAGAGCGATTGACAGAAGCCGAACAGCCACTGAATGAAGCGATTAAATTAGACGGGAAATCTGCAGAGGGGTGGTATCAGAGAGGCCTGCTGTACGAATCCTTTGGCCAATTCAAAGGCGCACTTTCCGACTTTGAAACCGCAGCTAGAAGAGACCGCCATCACATGAATGCACTCCTCCGAATCGCTGCAATTCATCATAGTAGCGAGGATTGGGACAATGCAGAAGTTGCTTGGAGAGGCGTCCTCAACGTTGAACCTGAAAACCGTATTGCAAGACGCCGAATACAAGAGGCGATCGACGGTCAATCTGCAACCAAGAAGGCCGCAGTGCTTACCACTAATGCCGCATCAACAACCGTTGAACTTGAATCAGTTATTACTGAAGAAATCGAAGTCGAACCCGTGGTCCAAATGGAGATACCAATGATGGAGGAAGTCGAGGTTCAGACAATTGTCGAAGCCGAGGAATCTGTTGTCGAGGAAGTCGAAATTGAGGAAACCGTCTCAGAAGAAGTTGATGAAGATACAGCGCCCATCGAAATCCCCACTCTCGAAGAGAACGATACCGACAAGCCCAGAGGTACAGCGATGGATTGGGTCGATGGCATAGAACTCTACATCAATGAGCACGGTGGCGTTGTGAATCAGGATTTCAAGAAACTCGGATTGATTCCTGAAGACATCACCACTGAAGAACGTACACGTATGAATTATGAGTTACAAAATTGTTTTACAAAACACAAACTCAATAATTTCCGGATTTTCTACTGTTCACCAACAATCGTCGATCCTGTTGATATCAAAGCTCAGTATGAGATGTACGAGCGCCAGGGAATCACCGAGGTTGACAAGGAAGACTTTGAATTTGGATTCGGACCGCTATGAACGTGAAGTTCAAGCATCGAGGCTTGTTCAGTGAACCATGAGCCGTGGCCTAGAACCAGGAGACGAAGCCCGAGATTTTGACCTACCCAATGCCAATCCCAATGGACCAGAGAATTGTAATCTGTCAAGTCTAGTCACAGACGTCGGGTGTATCGTCGTATTCACTTGCAACCACTGCCCGTATGTAGTGGGCAGTGAGTCAAGAATCGAAATTATTGCTTCACGTGCTCGCGATGAGGGCATGGGTTTCGTCGGAATCAACTCCAATGATCCTGATAATTACCCAACCGATAATTGGGAGCACATGGTCAAACGTGCGGAGAACATGTCCTATCCCTATCTTCACGACCCCAATCAAGAAACAGCTCGCGCATGGGGCGCAGAACGCACACCAGAGTTCTACCTCCTAGATGGCCAAGGTAGAGTCACTTATCGGGGCCGCCTAGATGACTCCCCAAAAGATCCTAGTCTCGCAACAACCCATGAGTTGATGGACGCAATCGATGCTCTTCTCGCTGATGAGCAGCCCGACACACCTCGTACAGACAGCATCGGCTGTTCAGTCAAGTGGAAGGTGTAAACTTGCGTTTGGGCTTACCGGCTCGTCTTTTTGCGACAATGCTTCGCATCCTCCCACGCCGAATAGGAGACAGAATGTGGCGATGGTGGTATCAACGTCTGGCCAAGGCCAAAGCTTGGGGCGAATTCGGTTTCATGAACTATGGATTCATTGATGATGATTCACCGGAATTAGATCCAGCAGATGAAACCGATCGCCTATTCATCCAACTGTATCACATGAACATTCGAGACGTTGAACTGGAAGGAAAAGAAGTCCTGGAAGTTGGCTCCGGTAGAGGCGGTGGTGCCAGTTGGATTGCCAGAACCTATCGACCTGCGCAGTTGACAGGATTGGATTACTCTGCTGCAGCAGTGAAATTGTGTAATCGGATGTATGGTGTACAAGAGAATCTGAATTATGTCGAGGGCAATGCCATGAAGTTACAGTTCGATGACGAGTCCTTCGACGTCCTCTACAATGTTGAATCAAGCCACTGTTACAGCGACATGGATGCATTCATCAACGAGGCATATCGGGTACTGAAGCCTGGTGGTTATTTTGCTTGGACAGACTTCCGTGACGAGAAAACCATGAATTCGATTCGAACCATGTTTAGCAATGCCAATTTTGAGAATCTCAAGGACTCAGACATCACCGATGAAGTGATTCAAGCCCTGAATGAGATTAGTGATCAGAAAAAATCTCGAATCGAAAAAGGAACGGGTAAAATCATCAGACGTAGCTTTGAAACCTTTGCAGGCGTCAAAGGTACACCGGTTTACGAAGCCTTCGTCAAGGGCGATATCGGATACTATCGATGTTTATTGCGAAAGTAATCAGTACTGCTCGAGAACCAATTCGGTCGTAGTGCTTGCAATTTCTGCCGGCGCGGTCAACCACATGCGGTCTAGCAACTCACGTAGGCCAACGGTGTCATCCACATGTACTACAGCGACCAAATCAGCTTCACCGCTGATTTCGTAGACGGATTCGACCCCGGGCCAATTGGCAAATTCTCCAGCGAGAGATCCGATTTCAACACCTGGGCCGACCTTCATACGAATGAGTGCCGTCAATCCGATTCCAGTTTCCCGTATCGTATATCCCCGGATAATCCCGTCTTCCTCTAAGCGTCGAACACGAGTCCGTATGGTTCTCTCAGAGACCCCAACCACTTTTGCAAGCTCAACAAAGGCCTGTCTGCTGTTATCTCTCAATGCGCTTAAGATTGCTCGATCTGTTTCATCAACACTCGCCATCATTCTACGGGCATATCTCTCCAATATGAACTCTACTCAACCGGAATCTTATACAATTAAGCAAATTTTTTCCGTATATTGGAAGAAAATAGTGTTTATTTATGTCATAGATGGAATCGTGCCATTCATAGGTGGTTGGCGTTTCGATGATGTTGTGACGACCGAATCGGCGTATACGTCAGAGCGTCTCCAAGCGTTCCTCGATTCGGTAGCATCCATGTCCTTAGAGCATAAATTCCACGAGTGGTATAATGTGGAAGTTGCAGCTGCAATCGATGGTTGTAAGATCCATGGACATGAAGTGAATTCAGATTCAGGCTCCTCGCTATTGTTCCTCAACAAGAGTGCAATTCTTTGCGTACCGAAAAAAGGACACATCGCACATTACCCTCGACATCTGATACATTGTTTCGTAGATGATTTCCGCCACAACGGTGAACATGATGACGGGCTGGTAATGCGAGCTGAATTATTCAGCATCACTCCAAGTGAAGAGCAACTGGCATGGGAAGTGAAATGCCGATCTGAACGGGATGTCCCCGCGGTTCAATCAAGCGTCTCCCGATGGTTGAAATGGCTCAACGAAGAGTAGCGTCACATTGACGGTCTGTCTTCACTCACGCGTCTTTGAGGGGTACGATGTCATACTACATCAGCGGTCTTGAAGCTCGAATGATTCTCGATAGTCGTGGAAATCCAACCGTTGAGGTCGATTGTTACGTAGACGGAGCACTGCGAGGCCGCGCTGCAGTTCCAAGTGGCGCAAGTACCGGCAGTCATGAGGCCGTAGAGTTGCGTGACGGAGAGATGAATCGTTGGATGGGCAAAGGTGTCGAAGGAGCCGTAACCAACGTTGTTGAACGAATCCAAGACGCTCTGGTCGGATTGCCGGTCGACAACCAACGAGTCCTCGACGAAATCATGATTGAAATGGATGATACTGGTAACAAGGCAAGTTTGGGTGCCAATGCGACATTGGGTACCAGCCTAGCCTGCCTCCATGCGGCCTCTAACGTTCATCAATTGCCTCTGTGGCGGTACCTGGGTGGAATATCAGGAGGCAGCCTCCCTGTTCCAATGATGAATATTCTCAACGGTGGAGCGCATGCTGCCTCAAATGTTGATGTTCAAGAATTCATGGTGATTCCGCACGGATTCGATTACTTCCCAGAAGCACTTCGGGCAGGCGTCGAAACCTATCATTCACTGAAATCGGTCCTCAAAGAAAACGGCTTACTCGGTGGCGTGGGTGATGAAGGTGGCTTCGCGCCTAACCTTCCCAAAAATGAGGAAGGGCTGGCACTGTTGGTACAAGCCATCGAGCGTGCTGGATATTCACCTGGTGACCAAATGTCGATTGCACTGGATGTAGCGGCTCAAGAATTCCATCATGCAGATGGATACCACATCGATGGCCGCGTAATCGATGGTGAGGCACTCGGAGAAATGTATGGAAGTTGGATTGATGAATACCCAATCGTCTCAATTGAGGATGCTTTTGGTGAGGATGACTGGGTAAGTTGGTCACGCTTCACCAAGCAAGATGGACACCGTGTTCAGGTTGTCGGCGATGATCTGTTTGTCACCAATATGGAACGTCTTTCAGAGGGTATTGATATGGGCGCCGCCAATGCGATTCTGATTAAACCCAATCAAATTGGAACGGTGACTGAGACCCTAGAGTGTATCGAAATGGCCAAGGAAAATGGAATGGGCACCGTCATTTCTCATCGCTCAGGAGAGACCAGTGACGATACCATTGCGGATATCGCAGTCGGAACTCGCGCGGGCCAAATCAAGACTGGAGCACCAGCACGAAGCGATCGAACAGCCAAGTACAATCAACTCCTCAGAATCGCTGAAGAATGCGAAGAATATACTCAACTCTACTGAGCCAACCAAGACCGCAATCGCTCTATTCCTTCTCGAATCACATCATCATCCGCCGCATACGAAAGTCGGATGTAACCCTCACCACCCGGTAGGGAATCCAGTGGAATGACTTGCACCAATGCTTCCTCCATGGCACGCTTGGCAAAGGTGGTTGCATCCATTCCAGTTTGACGGACATCGACCATGACGTAGAATGCCCCTTCAGGCTCGCTGGCACCGAGTGAGGGTATTTGTTGAAGTAAATCAAGCATCAATTCCTTCCGACGAATGTATTCTCCTCTGAACATCTCGACTGAACTCCAATCCTTGGCAGCCAATTCGGCGGCCGGCATTATGAATGAAGGAATGTGCGAGCAGGTGTTACCTTGTAATCTCCCAACTACCTTGGCGACCGATGTTGGGGCGGCAAACACCCCAACTCTCCAACCAGTCATGGCATGAGTCTTACTAGGTCCAGTAACGGTCAGAGTTCGCTCGAACCCACCCAATACGGAAGCAGGGGCAACATACTCGGTTTCGTTCCATATTAGTTCAGCATATATCTCATCTGAGATGATCCACAAATCATGTTTGATTGCCAATTCTACAATCGCAATCATTTCTTCTCGTGTGTAAACGGCCCCTGTAGGATTGTTCGGAGTGTTGATGACAATGGCGCCTGTTTTCTCTGTAATGGCCTCTCGAATCATATCCACATTCGGATGGAAGGTTGGAGCATCACAGCGAACAAAAATAGGTTTTCCACCGACCAACTCTACTTGTTCTGCGTGTGTCGGCCAACAAGGAGCTAGCAGAATCACTTCATCATCTTCTTGCACAGCGACCATGAATGCATACAGCAGTGCTTGTTTGGCACCAGGTGTAATCACAATTCCCTCATCTTCCACAGGAATCTTCCAACGTGATCGGAGATGTGAGGCCCAAGCCGTGCACAATTCCTCGCGCCCTTCGCCCCGTGTGTAATGTGTATCTCCAGAGGCCAAAGCTGCCGAGGCAGCATCTGAGATGTTCTTCGGTGTATCGAATCCAGGTTCCCCCACAGTAAGTCGAACAACACCTTCTGGAGGAGGAGAAAGGAAGGCCTTGAATCCACCTTTGAGGCGAATTAAGTGGTCTGGAATGTCCGGCATGGTCCCACCCATTGCCCCTACGGGGCAAGCAATCCACGCATCGATTTGTCTTGAAGGTGATGGATTCT
>MDTB01141746.1_pt1 | contig 10753 bp, 2 predicted proteins | sample 811161 | NCBI WGS metagenome assembly MDTB01 (sample SAMN05326650, study PRJNA326480) | marine metagenome | isolation source: seawater | place: Mediterranean Sea | collected 2009 | reverse complement strand
TTAAATCAACAGTTGCTGATCCAGCTGATATCCAGTTAGCAGAAACAGTATAGTCTCCAACAGAATACCACCATTCAGAATTAACACCAGTTATTGAAGATCCACCACTACCAGGACCTTGTGACATACCTAGAATAGATATATCAGCTCCACTAGTATTTATTAAGTTAAACATATTACCTGCTTGACCATTTCCTCCAAGTAATGGAGCATCAAGAGGCCCATCAACACAATAAGAACCTGAAACACTCAAATCAATAGCACCGTTTGCAGCACCATTTGCTGAAGCATCAGTAACAAATCCAGAAGTTGAAAGAGCACAGTAATAACATGAACCATCATCAATTGTAAATGAAGGTCCAGACCAGTTAAGTGCTGTTGGATCAGCACAACCAACGCAAGAATAATCACAAGTTCCATCATTTGTAGTAGCTAAAGAATCATAATTACATGCATTCATATCTGTACAACCACCAAAAGCTGGTAAACATACAGTATCAGAATAAGGAGCTCCTCCAGTAAGGAAAACAGTTCCAGAACCATCAGATAGAGACCATGAAACACCAGGATTATTTAATCCAAGAGTAACAACTAAGTTGTAACACCCTGTATCTAAACAAAGCGTATCCCATGAAGCAAAAGTACCTCCATATGTTGTAGAAGTAACAAGATTTCCTGAACCGTCATAAAGATTGAAAAGAGATCCTCCCCAACCACCTCCGGCATCAGACATATTTAGTATTACTACATTATCAGCACAAGTATACATACATGATCCATTATCAGTTACAGCATTAGGATCAAAGTTTTGTGCAGTAGAATCTGTACAACCTAAGTTACAAGCTCCAGTACCAACTTCGAAAGTCCAAGTTCCAGGAGATCCAGGAGAAGCAACAGCAAGTACTGTGTCTCCATCTACTAAAATCTCCCAAGAAACTTCACCATTCCAAGGGTTTGATGTTACATTAACCTCATAACAACCACTGTAAACACATAAAGAATCGTCATTTTCAAAACCAGTTAAAATAGTAGAACCTCCAGTGTTTATAGTATCACCATTTACATTAGTAATATATAATACTGATCCATTCCATCCATCACCAAAAGAATCATGCATGTCAATGACAAGATCTCCGTCGTATCCACTGTAAGCACAATTGTATGTACAAGAACCATCATCAACATTGGCACCAATCGTGTAATTTATAGCATTTGTGTCAGTACATCCTAGGTATTGACAGGAACCATCATCTAAGTTAGCAGATGGATCGTAGTTATTTGCTAAAGGATCAGTACAACCTGAATCAACTGCTGCAGTAATAAAGAATGTTTCAGAACCTATACAACCATTACAATCTGTAATTGTTACAGTATATGAACCAACACCTAAACCAGAAATATTTTGAGTAGTAGCACCTGTCGACCAAGAATAAGTATAAGGATCAGGTCCAGGAACACTAGTCTTGATTTCTAAACGACCAATACTTCCAGTAGTTGGGTTTAATAAGGATCCACCTCCAGCACCTACTTGACCATAAGATAAGTTTCCTTGCGCTCCAACACGTTGTACTGGAGTAGAAATACCATCTATGATAAAACTTTGACCAGATCCACCATATGAATTAACCATACCAAAAGAAGGTGGATTATCAACATGTTTTGCTCCTATAATAGCATATGTATTACCTGCTACAATAGAAAGTCCTCCTGTTTGTATCCAACCTGTAGGTTGATTTGCAGCATAAAATATTGAAACCATTCCACCACCAGTTAAATCAAGAATTTCTATTGATTGTTCAACTAAAGAAGGATCTAATGTAGCAGCATCTGCAGCTCTAACTTCAGCTAAATTGAATGAAGATTGAGCAGTAAAAGCATATCCTCTTGCAAAACCGGTATATACAGAATTGTGCGTACCTGCGGTAGTAGCATTATTAACTAGACAAGGTGTTCCACCAGTTGCTGTAATATTAATAAGTCCAACAGAATCATTTACAGTTGGAGTATTAACAATAAAAGTAGCAGAAGTATCAATTGTAACAGCTGAAGGCTCAGTAATAGTAATTTGTAACGCATCATTACAACCATTATCTGGATCAGTTGCTGTTACTGTGTAAGTTCCAGCAACTAAGTTCGTTACTTGTTGAGATGTTGCATAAATTGATCCAGTACTAGTAAGCCAAGTATAAATATCACCACTAACAGACTGAGAATTATTTGCAATTACCATAGCATTTCCATTACCACCTCCGTTACAATCGTCATCAAAAGAAAATAATTCTTGAATTTCATAATATGTACACGGAGTAACTTCATATGCTTCAATATTATCAACCCAAACGTAACCAGCAGTACCATAAGCTACATTATGATTCACCATTGCTTGGAAAGTAACGTAAACATTACTTTGTCCAGCATAAGCATCAAGCTCGTAAAGGTATTCACCATAACTATTAGCATTTGTATTAGTTGATGTAAATCCAGTAAGTTGATTTGCATCAGAGAAATGATCAGTTCCTGAAATTGATTCATTTTGAACAACACCATTTACTAATACTCTAAACCATGCACGATTAGCTACTGCAGAACTTAATCCAGCAGAGAATTTTAAATCAACTTCAGATCCAGAACCTGATAAGTCTAAGCAGAAACTCGCAGAAGCTTGACGCTCAGGGTTATTTGTAAATGCAGTTGCTGAAGTTTGAGTTGCATAGAAATTATCACCTCCTGTAAATTGTAATGATACGGTGTCGATAAGTGCATCAGCAGCAGATGAAAATGATAAACCATCAACTTCATTACCATTTGAAGTAGTATATCCCATCGAAGTCAAAGATTTTACTTCAGTGTCTTCAATATAATTTAAAGTACCACAAGCGTAGTAAGTACATAGAGAAGCATCAGGAACATTACATGATGCACAATAATTAGATGCATATATATCTAAACATCCTGAATATAAACATGAACCATCATCAATAGATGCTAACGGATCATAATTATCAGCAAAAGGATCTGTACAACCAAGAGTTAACTCTGAGAATCCTACATTGTCTAGTGATGCATCAGCCTCCCAATTTGGAGAACCAGTAGTTGGAAGAATTGTATAATTAAATCTTACATCAACAACTCCAGAATATGAAGATAGATCAACAAAAGCAGATTGCCAGAAGTTTCCTTGGTCACCAGATAAAGACCATGCATTTGTCCAAGTTAAACCTGCATCTGTTGAAACATCTACATCTAATGTACCAATTGAACCACCCCACATGTGATAGTTCCAAGACATTCCAGGAACTGTCCAATTGGATAAATCGACACATAATGATATTTCTGCAGTCTGCCCAACTTGTGAGCCAGATGTCTCAACATAGATATACTGTAGACCTTGAGATGCAGATGTAGGACCAGTATTTGATGAACCTGTTGTTCCAGAATTGATTCTCCATCCCTTTAATTCTTGAGCAAGAGAGTTGTAACCAACGTTGTTTGAAGGTGAATTAAACCATCTTCCTAAAGTTGTTCCTTCAAACCCTTCAAGAGAATCAGTGGAAAGACAAGCATATGTACATGACCCATCATCAACTACAGCCAATGAATCAAAATTAGATGCTAAAGGATCTAAGCAACCTAAGTTATAAGTACATGTACCATCGTCCTGTGTTGCTAAAGGATCATAGTTATTAGCCGTTGAATCAGTACATCCTAAAACGTATGTACAAGTACCATCGTCAACTGTAGCTGTAGAATCATAGTTAGATGCTATGGGATCAGTACAACCAAATACAAAAGGAAGACAGAAATTTTCAATGTTTGTAGACCAAAAACCTGTTCCAGTATATACAGCAATTGTAACTCCAGATGCTGAATCAATGAGGGTAACATTACCTCCATTCCATCCATCACCCCAAGAATCGAGCATCGTAAGAGTGTAGCAACCTGGGTCAGCTAAGTCCACATAATTGTCATATGTGCTATAATTCGAATAAGAACCTGTTCCTGTTCCAACAAGAACATAAGCACCAGATGAATCAGAGACAGAAAAGTTAATCTCACTCGCCCACGTAACTGTGTTTATTTGAACGTTTACTACAGTTGCCGAAGCAGTGGATAATAATAATCCAAATGAGGCAACAAAAGCAAACATCAGTTTGTAAAACTTTGTTTTCATAATAATTGTTTTAGTTAAAAAATTTGTTAATTGTTGACAAAAAACCATCGTGCTGCGACACATTAGGTGATCTGTTAAATCTATCATACGACAAAACACCGTATCCAAAAGGACACGATGAAACAATCAGTTTACACTGATAATTAGGTAATTTAGTCATTAAAATTTGAGTTTTTTGTCGTAAAAACTGGGATAAAAATAACATTTTTTTTAAATAATTCATAAATATTCTTGCTTTTTTTTCATCTTATTAACATCTTTTTTTTAATAAGTTTTTGCTTAACCAAAAAAAAAAAAAAAAAATAACCAATGAACATAATTATTATATTTGCATTAATACCTACAATCCGTTTGTTATGAAAAAAAATTTACTACTTCTTTTAATTACTAGTTTTTATTCTTTTACAGGTTACGCCCAAGCTCCAGTTAATTTACAAGTCAATTCAGCACTTAGCAATTCGGCTATTGTAGCTTGGGATAATGGCTCATGTGCTCAAAACAATTTTATTCTATCTTTTAAGGACAGTAGTCTAACTTCATGGGATAGTATAGTTATTACTAATAATGGTGTTGTAAATCAAATTCAAAATATTCTTGCTTTAAATTCACAAACAACTTATAACTGGAGAGTAAAATGTGATACTATCTGGGTTAATGGCCCTAATTTTACTACATCATGCTTTACATTTGACTACAATATCACTAATGCAAGCTGTGATGGAAACTCAGATGGTGCTATTGACCTTAATTTATCAGGAGGATTTCCTTCATATACTTATTCTTGGTCTTCAACTACACATCTATCTTTTTCAGAAACAACTGAAGATATTGATACTCTTTTTTCAGGAACTTATTATCTAAGTGTCACCGACTCTGTTGGATGTACTGAATTAGATTCTGTAGTTGTTGCTAATGTTAATAGTAATTCAATAAATCAAATTACATCAGACTTCACAATCAACCCAGTGGAAACAAATGGTATTTGGACTTATACATCGCTATCGTTAGTCAACACTGGTTGTGATGTAAATTTAAGACCAGAATTTTTAATTACTCTTGATAGCGCTTTAATTGCTCAGGGAGATCTAGTCCTTCAATGGTTAAATCCTATTTCAGGTCAATATGCAAATCTTCCTTATAGTGTGAATTCAAGCGGAAATGCCTTTGGCTTTTGGCATTATACCAGCAATGGTCTTAATCCAGATTCCTCTGGATTAATCGTTAGTGAAGGTACAAGCCAAACACTTTCGTTAAGGGTAAAATTTACTGTTCCAGCTAATTATGGTCTTTATTCTTGTATATGGAATACTCAAGAAGTAGACAGTATAGGAAATATTATTCAAACTTTAGCTTCGGCAGATACAATAACTCTAAACTATTCAAATTGTAGTTTATTTGCTGTTGATAGTTTACAAATAAATGATATTACATGCTTTGGCAGTAATGATGGAAGTGCCTCTGTCTTAAATATTACCGGTGGATTTGGTAGTTATAACTTTCTATGGAGCAATGGAGATTCTCTTGCAAATGCTACAAATTTATCTGCTGGAAATTATTATGTTACAGTTACTGATCTTTACAGTGGATGTCAAGACTCTATAAACTTTGATGTTATTGAAGCAACACCTTTACCAATTGTTATTTCTACAAATAATGTCAGCTGTAATGGTGCTAACGATGGAACTATTTTTACTAATGTTTCCAATGGAATCACTAATTTGACATATTTGTGGACAAATTCTTTAAATAGCGATAGTTTATACTCTGACTCTATTTATAATTTAGGTTCTGGAACATATTTCTGTACAATTACAGATTCAAATAATTGTATTACCACCTCTTCAGTGGTAATAAATGAGCCTACTGAAATAATTGTTTTACAATCAAATACTCATGCCTTATGCTATGGAGATTCAAGTGGAAATACCATATTAAATATTTCTGGTGGAGATGGGAATTATACTTTAAACGCTTTTGGCCTTACCCTTTACCTTTTAGGAAATAATATTATTAACTCCACACAAGTTTTTCCATCAGGTATACCTGCAGGTACATATCCTTTTTTTGTAACTGATGGATTAGGCTGCATAAAATACGATACAATTATAATTACTCAACCAAATGCAATTTCAACAATCAATACAGTAAATAATATAAGTTGTTATGGCTTATCAGATGGAAATGTTTCTTTAAACATTTCTGGAGGTACTCCACCATTTACAGAAGATTGGTCAGGATATAATCCAAATGCACTTGCTCAAGGAACATATTCATTTAATATATTGGATGACAACGGGTGCCAGTTTATTGATAGTATAATAATTATTGAGCCAGATTCTCTTACTTACTTAACAAATGTAAATAATATTAGCTGCTATGGCCTAAATGATGGAAATGCGTCTATTAATATTTTTGGAGGTGTTCCACCATATTCACAAAATTGGGGTTTAAGCAATCCTCTTGCTTTACCATACGGCATGCATTTATTTACTTTAGTGGATTTTAATGGTTGTAGCTTGAGTGATTCTTTATTTATCTCAGAGCCTAGTGAGATTTTAGTATCGCTTACCAGTACAAATGTAAACTGTTTTGGTGGTAATAATGGAACAGCAGTATTATCAATTTCTGGAGGTACTCCATCTTACTCAGAAAACTGGTTTGGATATGATAATTTAGCTTTAAGTGCAGGTACCTATTTATATAATGTTACAGATTCAAACGGATGCTCAATAAATGATACTATTACAATTACTGAATCTCAGGATTCCTTAACTTCTAACTTAACAGTAACAAATCTAAGTTCGTGTCTAATTAGTGATGGAAGCATTGATCAAAATATAATTGGTGGAATACCTCCATACACCTATCTGTGGAATAACGGAGACACAACCGAAGACATCAGTGGATTAATCGCTGGAACATATTATGTCACTACAACAGATTCTATCGGATGCTTTACAACTTCAAGTGTTTTTGTTGATCAACCATCAGATAGTTTAAGATTAAGTTTTACAACTTCAGAATTTAATGGATTTAATACAGCTTGCTATGCAGATTCTAGTGGATCTATTTTTGCAAACACATATGGAGGATTTGGATTAATAACTTATTCTTGGTCAACAGGAGATAGCAGTTCAACGGTAAATAATCTATCAAGTGGTATGTACTCTATTACCATATCAGACACTGCAGGGTGTGCATTAACTGATAGCATATATATAAGTAGCCCTGATGAATTTACATCAATTTATACATCAACAGATATTCTCTGTTTTGGAGAAAATTCAGGTTCTGCATCAGTAATTTTTTCGGGTGGAGTAACCGATTATCTATTAAGCTGGCAAGGAAATACATTTTCTTTGCTAGGAAATACATTTAACAGTGGCTCTATTATTCCTCAAGGAATTTACCCTTACAGCGCTACAGATTTAAATGGCTGTCAACTATTTGATACAATTACAATTTCTCAACCTGATAGCTTGTTTACTTCTTATATTTTATCTGATTACAATGGATTTAATATTTCTTGTTTTGGTGATAATGATGGTGAAGTAAGTCTAAATGTTATTGGAGGAACTAGTCCTTATTTTATTTATTTTAACAATTCTCAATATGTTGGACCTAATCCAACTATTACAGGATTAAACCAAGGCATTTACAAAGATTCAATAATTGACTCAAATGGATGTGTTTACACTGAAAATATATCATTAATTGAACCATCAAGACTATCTGCCACCACTCAACTCATCAAAAATGCTGACTGTTACGAGGTATGCAACGGAAGTATAGCAGTTTTATCTGGTGGTGGAATTTATCCACATAATTATATTTGGAATAATGATTCAACATTATTAAGTGACACTGCTAACAACTTATGTGCTGGAACATATATAGTAATTGTTGAAGATCAAAATGGCTGTCAAGCCTCATCATTAGATTCTATTTCTCAACCAAATGAAATTCTAATCAGCCTAGACTCAATTTCCAACAATACCGTCTTTGGAGGAAGTACTGGAAATATTTATATAACTCTTGATAGTAGCATTACTAGCGTATTATATAACTGGATTGGTCCAAATGGATTTAGTTCAAACACTGAAGATATAATTAATTTATCTGCTGGTGCTTATATCTTAACTGCTACAGATTCTCTAGGATGTTTTACAGATACATTTATTGTAGATCAACCACTATCATTATCTGCTTCATTAGACTATGTTACTAATAATATTTGTTGGGGAAGAAATCAAGGTGCAATTGCAATAACTCCAGATGGCGGAGACTCTGTATATACTTATCTATGGACAGGTCCAAATGGATTTACCTCAACTGATGAAGATATTGACAGTCTGTATGCTGGAATTTATAACCTAGAAATTTCAGATACTACAAATACAATATCATACTTATTTAATGTTTTAGAGAATGATGAAATTAATGTATACTCAAATGGTGCGACAGCAGATTGTTATGACGGCTCGGCAATGGCAACAGCATATGGATTTGGAGGTACACCTCCACTTAATACTTATTGGAGTAATGGAGGCACTGGATATTCTACAACTTTAACAGTTGGTACTCATGCCGTAACTGTAATTGATGTATACGGATGTAATTCAACTGATTCTGTAATTATAGAGCCAGGCGATTCATTAAGTATTTCAACCATCTCATCAATGGTGAGTTGTTTTGAATTAAATGATGGTATTGTTTCTTTAACAGTATATAACGGTGGAATAGCTCCATATCAATATTCTAATGACAGTGGAATGACATATCAAAACTCCAATACATTCTATAATTTATCTCCTGGAATTAATATATTTAATATTATTGATAATAACGGTTGTTCAAACATGGTAAGTGCTAATATAACTCAACCTCTTGAGCTTGGTGTAGATGTATTCTTCACCAATTTAGAATGTTTTAATGATTGTGATGCAACAGCAACAGCAATTGTTGATAATGGTACTCAACCTTACTCTTATCAGTGGACGGACCCTAACCAACAACTCAACCAAACAGCAATTGCCCTATGTGCAGGAACATATAATGTTACTGTAACAGATGCTAATGGCTGTGTGGCAACAGAATTTGTTAGTATTACTAATCCAGATCCAATCATTGTGAATATATGGCAATATGAAGATACGCTTGAAGCAACTTCAGGCTTTGTTTCTTATCAGTGGTTAGACGAGCAATTAAATCCAATAAGTGGTGAAACCTCAAATGAATTTTTCCCTTCTCAATCCGGGGAATATAGTGTAGAAGTTACAGATGCTAATGGATGTACAATGATATCCTATGCTATATCGTTTAACTACACCAATATTTCTGAAGGTGATGAGTTCCTTTTAAATATATATCCTAATCCAACACCTAATTTCATATATATTGATGAAGCAGCAAAAATTTCTGAAGTAGAAATCTTCAATGCATTAGGGGATAAAGTCCTTCATCACACAAATGAAATGAGTGCTAATCAATTGAAATTTAACCTTGCTAACAAAACAAGAGGTCTCTATTTTGTGAAAGTTATAAGAGGAAATGAGCTTATAAATTATAAAATAGTACTACAATAAATTTTTTACTAATTTGCAAACTGAAAAAAAGAACAAATAATAATATGCTAAAAAGAATACTGTTTTCTGCAATATTTATCCTATTTATATTCAATAATAACCTTTTTGCTTCATCAATTGACTCCTCATATTTTTCACACTTGGAAGCCTATGATTGGCAGCCAATTTCTGATGTTGAAAAAGTACTGCAATATGAAAAATCAAAAGAGCTCACAAAAAGATCTCTAGACCAATCAAAATTGGCGGACGGCCACTATGTTGATGGTGTGAAAAAAATGAAGACTAATGACTTCAATGGTGCAATAAAAGAGTTTAAGGCTGCTATGAAGAGATATAAAAGAGCAAAACTTAGTGATAATGCATTAAATTATATTAGAACGAATATGGCTCTTTGCTATGCCTATACTGGTAATAAGCAAGATATAGTAGCAGCAAAAAGATATATTGATCTCGTGACTTCAAAAATAGAGTCTGATGGTAATTGGATGTATAATATGGCTATTGTAAAAAATAAAACTGGAGACCAGCTAGAGGCAACTAAGATATTAAGTACAATTATTAAAAAAGAAGATAACTTCCAAGCCTATGTCACTCTTGCTGCTATATACGCCGAATCTGGAAATGATAAAGAGGCAGAGAAAGTAAAGAATAAAATGTTTAAAGCTGAAGATAAGTTAAATCAGCAAAACAGTAAAAATATTTCTGCAAAAAATTCTAGAACTGTAAAACCAAAGAAAACTAAAAAGAAGAAAATAGTTTTAAACCCAAGAGGAACAAAGCCTGATGTTGCTAATTTAAATATTGCAGCAAAAGACGATCTCCTACAATTTAATAAAATTGAAAAAATTGATGATAGAAGCCTTATCCAAATTCAGCAAGGAATAGCAAAATACAATGAGGGTATTACGGCGCTTAAAAATAAAAACTATAAGTCTGCACAGAATAAATTAAAAGAAGCCGAAAAAAGATTAAAAAGAGGAAAGATTGCTGAAGATGG
>MDTB01109114.1_pt1 | contig 10753 bp, 14 predicted proteins | sample 811161 | NCBI WGS metagenome assembly MDTB01 (sample SAMN05326650, study PRJNA326480) | marine metagenome | isolation source: seawater | place: Mediterranean Sea | collected 2009 | reverse complement strand
TTCATATTTCAAGAATATATTGAAGATATAAAAAAAGGAGATAAAAGAATCATTTTATTTAATGGTGATCCTGTTGGTGCAATAAATAGAATACCTAGTAAAGGTGATATAAGAGCAAATCTTCATGTTGGGGGAGTAGCAGAAAAAACACACCTGACAAAAAAAGAAATTGAAATATGTATAGAAATCGGACCATCACTAATGAAAAATGGACTGGTTTTTGCTGGTATTGATATAATAGGAGAAAAGTTAACTGAAATAAATGTAACTTCACCTACTGGATTTAGAGAAATATTTCAGTTTAATCGTGTGAATCTAGCTAAAAAACTGTTAGAAATTGTTTTGAACTAATTAACTTAGTATTGGTCCTAAATTCTTGCCACCTAATATATGAGCATGTAAATGAGGCACTTCTTGATTACTATCAGGACCACAATTTATGACAATTCTATACCCTGTGTTATCAACCCCCTTTTTTTTTGCCACATTAAAAATTGATCTACAAAAGGAAGATATTTCTTTGTCTGAAGCATTTTCAACAAATGAAGAAAAATTTGAGTATTTATTCTTAGGAATTGTTAAAACATGAACAGGAGCTTGCTTTTTTAAATCCTCAAATGATAAATTGTTTTGGTCTTCACAAATTTTGACACATTTTACTATTTTTTTCAAAATTTTATTGAAAATATTTTCTTCATCATAATCTTTCATACATCAATCTTTCATTTTTTTAAAATTTTATAGTAATATATACCTTTTACGTATTTGTAATCTACTGTTGCGTAAAAGGGGTTTTCTCCAAACTTTTTAAAACCATTTTGTTCATAAATCTCTATTGCTCTGTGTTGGGTTTCTCTTACATCTAAGGTAATTACACTAAAACCATACTTAATTGCCTGTTCTTCTGCAAAAACTATAAGTTTTGGAGAGATTCCATATCCACGGGCCCAGGGCGCAAGAAAAAAAGTAGTTAATAAACAAGTGTCTTTCTGGGCTTCATTGTTTTTTGAAGGTTTTATTATTTGGCAAGAGCCTGCAACAACATTATCAAGCCTACCAATTATTAGCTCCCTTTCAGGTATAGCTATAACCCCTTTCCAATAGTTTTCTAAAATTTTTCTTGCGGGAACATTTATCCATCCAAAACCACCACCTTCAACAATTGCCAATTCTGTTGAATCACAAAGATCATCCAAATCACCTAGTTTCAAAGTTTTTACAGTTTCAACCTTTATTTTTGCTGGTGGTAATTTATTGTATTTTTCCATTTGTAAATTCAATCGTTTACTTTTGACTTTTTCGAACCATTCTTTCAATAGTTTCAGATAGTTCGATCAATTGTTTATTAGTAAGCCATCTAATATTATTTTTTAAAACGTTAGTCAACGTTGTGGCATCTATACTTAAAAGCTTTGTATTTATTTGAACATTAATATCAGAAATTTTAGCTAAATCTTTGAGTTCTTCAGCATCGTCCCATATTAAGCCAAAATAAGCACAAATTAGTTCAACCATGCCATCAGGTGGTTTTCCTCGTTTACCATTTTCCAGCATGGATAAATATGCTGTTGAAATTTTTAAAACTTTTGCAAGTTGCGTAATACTTACCTTTTTTTCTTTTCTTAAAGATTTAAGTTTTAGTCCAAAAGGGGTCATAAAACTATTTCTTTTTTACGAAGTCTTATATAATAAGCACCATTTCCTCCATCTTTAGGGGCAGCAAAACTGTAAAAGTGGATTAGATGTGATAAACTCGGAGAAGCTATCCAAGCAGGTATACTGAGTTTAATTTTTCCTTTTCCATGTTCACCTTTACCCGATATAACTAATATGTTTCTTTTTTTTGAATAAAAGCTTTTTTTAAGAAATTCAAAGAACAAAGTCTCGGCTTCTTTTAACCTATAACCATGCAAATCAAGTTTCGATTGAACTTCAAACTTACCTGTCTTTATTTCTTTAATGTTTTTTTTACTCAACCCAGATTTATTATTTTCATCTGAAAAATGTATTGGTGTTACTTTGAAATTTTTATTATTTGTTTTAGTAATACTTTGAGATTTAATTTCCGGTATTAAAGTAACTCTATGTTTTTTTTTTATGGGAGTGTTTTTACGCTGTTTTAAACTGTTATTAGAGTTAATTTTTTTTGTGGTTTTCGTTACATAGTTCCAAAGATCAGTATCGTTATCATTATAGTCTATCAATTAAGAACTCATTAATTAATCATCTAATATATCTGTTTCAACAAGCTTCCAATTTGGATTAGTCGAAGATATATCTCTTTCAAAAACCCATTTATCTTTTATTATTTCTGCCTGATCTCTATTACCCTCTAAAAGCACATTGTTTTTATCAGTCAAATACTTGATTTGCTCTGAAACAATTTTTAAAGTAATGGAGGCTAAATTCTCAGTTATATTAACCTTAATAATCTCAAAGTTTTTAAAAGACACAACGTCTGAGAATTGACTTTCTTGTCTAGCTTCTCTTTCAGAAATAGACTTTTTGAAATTGTTTAACAAATCATAGTCCAGTAATGGCTTTAGTCTCTCAATTTCGCTATCAGAAAATGATTTAATTATTATTTTAAAAGCGTTTTTTGCGCCTTCTAAGAACTCTTCTTCGTTAAAGCTTGGATCAGCTTTAATGAGAAAATCTAAACCGTCTCCATTAATACTTTTATTATTTAATTTTATTACGTTGTGATTTTCAATTGGTTCTTTTTGCTTAACTGCATCAGAATTCTTTACATCTCCACTATAACCAGATCTATCACCAAGAAGACCTTTCAAACGGAATCCAAGAAAGATCGCTAATAAACCTAAAATGATGATATCTAGAAATGGAAAAAAGCTATTCATTTATTTTTATTTTTTTTATATATAATATATATATTAATACTAATAGAGCAAGTTTAAGATAAGTTTTTGAAGATTTTATTTTTATTATTAATTTTTATCCCAATTTTTGAAATTATCATATTCATAATTTCTCTGAATTTTATAGGCTTTTCATATACAATTTTTGAGGTTTTTGTTACATTCATCTTAGGTTTTTATTTCTTTTCTAAATATAAAAATAACTTTCTCGGTTTTGAAAATATAAAGTTCAATCTATTTGGTTTTAATAAAATGCTTTTTGAAAGTAAAAAATCTTCATTTTTTATGTTAATTGGAAGTTCGTTTTTAATTATACCTGGGTATATGAGTGACATTATTGGTATATTATTAATGATAAAACCAATACAAAACGTTATAATTAGATATATATCTACTTTTTTTAAAACCACCTTAGAAAAAAATAATTTTTATGCTTATGATAGTACAGATACTATTGAAGGTGAATTTTTTGATTTACACAATGATAAAAGCAATATATCTAAAAAATAAAAATTTGGTGGTTTATGTCCAATAATATAAAAGGTTCGAAGTTGACTGTTAACAGTCAATATATAAAAGATCTGTCTTTTGAGAACCCTAATTCACCTGAAAGTCTTTCTAATAAAGATGGGTTGCCACAGATTAATGTTGATATAAATGTTTTTGCAAAACCTTTAACTGAAAAGTTATATGAGGTAACCCTATCTATAAACGGTAAAGCAACAAAGAAGAGTTTAAAGATTTTTGAAGTAGATTTAGAATATGCAGGTCTTTTCACCTTACCTGATATTGATTTTAAAAATGGTATAGAAAAAAAAATAATGTTAATAGAAGCTCCTCAACTTTTATTTCCATTTGCAAGGTCTATCGTTTCAGATGTTACTAGAGACGGGGGTTTTATGCCACTAATTATACAACCAATAGACTTTGATCTTCTATATGAATCAAGGATAGAAAAAAATTCAATTTAGAACCTCTTAAGTATATTTATTCCAAATTGAATCATTAATGTTTTTAATAAAATCTTTGTGTTTTTTTAATTCCCTTTCATTTGGTTCAAAATTCCTTTGATATAGTGTTTTCTTTAATTGATTTATCTTTGGGTTGACTATTTGATCGTCTGTTTTATCAACATTATCATTGTTGTTAAAAACTAGGGTCGTTTGTCTGCCACCTATCAACTCAACATAAACTTCAGATAATAATAATGTATCAACTAGTGCACCATGATAGTTTCTGTTTTCTATACTAATGTCAAACCTTCTACATAAAGAATCTAAGTTCACTAATGATCCAGGGTATTTCATTCTTGCTAATTTAAGTGTGTCTAATGTGTTGTTTTTCAATGGATTTATACCACAGATTTTTAGTTCATTGTTTAAAAACGACATATCAAATTCTGCATTATGTATAATTAGTCGGTCGTTACCAACAAATTCCAAAAATTCTTTATGAATATCTATAAACTTTGGTTTGTCAATCAAATCATCGTTTGTTAAACCATGGACACTTGATGCTACTTTATCTATTTGTCTTTCTGGATTAATATAAAGATGTAACTTTTCACCTGTCAGCACATAGTTCTTCATTTCACATGCAGCTATTTCAATGATTCTATGGCCATCATCTATATTCAAGCCTGTGGTTTCAGTATCTAAAACTATTTCTCTCATTTTTTTTTATAATCTTTTTTATCAATAAAAGCGAATGATGCATTCCATTTCCTGTATTAATAATATAATCAGAATTTTTAAATCGTTTACTGCTCTCAAAAAACTTATTGTCAATAAGTTCGAATTTTTTTAAATCTGTGTTTTTTCTTTTAAGGTATCTTTGCAATTGAAGTTCTTGATTACATGTTGTTGTAACAATTAAATCGAAACCTTTATCAATTTTTTTTTCAAACAAAAGTGGAATTTCAAACACTACTAGTGAAACATTGTTTAAAAAAGAATTTCTTATTATCTTTGTCCTCTTTATTAATAGTCTAGGATAAATTATTTTTTCTAAATTGTTCAAGACTTCTTCATTTTTAAAAGCTAAATTTGATAAGCTCTTTTTATTTATTTCCCCTTTTTCTATTGTTTGAGGATACAAGTTACTAATTTTTAAAAAAAAATCGTTGTCATTCTTATAGATATCGTTAACCATTTTGTCAGAACTAAATGAATTTGCCCCTAAAAAACTGAATTGTTTTAAAATTGTTGATTTCCCAGTTGCTATTCCACCTGTAATAACAATAATCTTCATATTACTCTTATTTTCCTTGATTATAAATTTGTATAATTGCAGCAGAAGTTTCTTCGACAGAACGCCTAGAAACGTCAATTGTTGGCCAGGCATATTTTGTAAAAATTTTTCTTGCTTGTATGATTTCTAATTTAATACTGTTTATATCAGCATATTGTGTAGCATGGCTTTCGCCAATTAGTCTTAATCTAGTTTGTCTAATGTGCATCAAAGATCTTGGGTCCTTTATTAACCCAACTATTAGTGGTTTGTTAAAAGTGAACATTTCTTCAGGTAATGGTGTGTTTGATACAAGTGGTATATTACCAACTTTTAAACCTTTATTTGCCAGATAGATAGATGTGGGAGTTTTTGATGTTCTCGACACCCCAATCAGTATTATATCAGCCTCATTCATTGTTGAAATTTTTTGTCCATCGTCGTGCTGCATAGCATATTCAAATGCATTAACTTTCTTTAAATAGTTCTCATCTATTCTATGTTGACTCCCAGCAATTTTAGTCTGTGTTATAGACAAATTATTTTTTATAGTGTCAAACAAAGTATCAAGAGGACTGATGAAAGGTAGCTTTTGTTTTACACACCCTTGCTCAAGCACTTTTCTGTTTTCATCATTCAATATGGAATAAACAACTAATCCAGGATTTCTTAATGTATTTTCTAAAATGTTATTAATCTGTTTAATTGATCTGACCATTGGCCAAAAGAATTCCTTCTTTTTAACCTCTGGAAACTGAGCTATCACAGCTACTACTGCAGCATCTATTGTTTCTCCAGTCGAATCGGATACAAGATGTATTGTTATTTCTTTCTTTCTTTCATTGTATATTTTGTTCATAATCTGTGTATTAAATAGTGTCTATTTCCGTTTATTGGAGATATTAAATATAAAAAAGCTTTATTCACAAGTTATAAAAAACTCTGTTCTGTTAGTAACTTTTTTCACAAAAATTTTTAATTCTGTATAATTGATTTCACTCATAGTGTACAAGGTTTTTATGTATGTGTTTTTGTTGTTAATAGACTGTGTTTAAAATTTTATACAGAGTATTATTATTTACTACAACTAATACAAAAAAATAATATATATATATATATGAGTATAGATATTTTAAAAATAGATAGACCGATTTGGTTTATGAGACAGGCCGGTAGACATCTACCAGAATATCAGAAACTTAGACTGAGAAAAAAAAGTTTTCTAGACTTTTGCTTTGACTTTGATTCTATTGTTGAGTCATCATTACAACCAGTCAAAAGATATGATGTTGATTGCGCAATTGTGTTCTCTGACATTCTTGTAATACCATATTTACTTGGGCAAGGTGTTGCTTTCAAAAAAGGAGAGGGGCCAAATCTGGAAAGGTTAAATTTTAAAGATTTGTTGAATTTAGAGAAGAGTGACTATAAACAAAATGACTTAAATAATAGTTATAGAGCAATAAAAGAAATAAGGTCTTTATTAAACAAAAACAAGAGCTTAATAGGTTTTTGTGGTGCGCCTTGGACAGTCGCTTGTTACATGATTGATGGTAATAGTAAGGGAGGGTTTTATTTATCAAAAGAAAGTATTAAAAAAAATAAAAGCTATTTAGAAGCTCTTCTAGATAAAATAGCTGACGTTTCCATAGAACACCTTGTTAAACAATATGAAAGTGGCTGTGATACTTTAATGATCTTTGAAAGTTGGGCTGGTCTTGTGGATTCAAATAAAAAAAAGGATATACTTTACAAACCTGTTAAAAAAATAATTTATGAATTGAGAAAACGGATGATAAAAGCACCAGTTATTGTCTTTCCAAAAGGCTTAGGAACAGGAATTATTGACTATAGTAGAAATGTAGATATCGATATTTTGAGTATTGACTACGATTTAGATATTAAATGGGTTATAGATAATATAAGAGAAGACATTGTCTTGCAAGGTAATCTGGACCCTGAATTACTTGTAAAAGGTGGAGAAAAACTCGACCAAGAAGTGTATAAAATTAAAAATTCTGTTGGAAACAGACAACATATTTTTAACCTCGGACATGGTTTGCTTCCACAAACACCTGTTAAAAACGTACAAAGACTTATTGAATTACTAAGGAGTCAGTAATCTTTTATTTAATAATAAAATCAATTCATATTATTTCAGTTATAAGTTGGATGGCTGCACTTTTATATCTTCCAAGACTGTTTGTATACCATTCATTTACAGATGTTTGTTCGGTACAGTCAGAAACTTTTAAAATCATGGAAAGGAGATTACTAAAGGTAATTATGTTCCCAGCTATGATAGTTGTATTTACTACAGGTATTATTATGATTTATATTAATTCAAATCTAATATATGAACTTTATTTTCAAATAAAGCTAATCCTTGTTTTAGCAATGGGCTTTACACATGGAAAATTTACTACAATGTTTAAAGATTTCGATGTTGATAAAAGAGAATCGAGTTCTCTCTTTTATAGATTTTGGAATGAAGTGCCTACTTGTATTATGATTCTTATTGTGTTATTGATAACCATTAAACCCTTCTAAGTAGAATCCCCAAAAATTAGGTAATTATAAATGCATTTACAAGATTTGAAAAATAAATCGCCTTCTGATTTATTAAAATATGCAGAAGAGTTAGAGATTGAAAATGCGAGTACCTTAAGAAAACAAGATATATTATTTACTATACTGAAACGGTTAGCAAAAAACGAAGTTGATATTTTTGGTAACGGAGTTTTAGAAGTATTAAGCGACGGATTTGGTTTCTTAAGGGCACCGGAAGCAAACTATTTACCTGGCCCAGATGACATTTATGTCTCGCCAAATCAAATTAGGAGATTTGGCTTAAGAACAGGTGACACAGTTGAGGGTCAGATTAGAGCTCCTAAAGACGGTGAAAGATATTTTGCTCTGCTGAAAGTAAAATCAATAAATTTTGAGGACCCTGAACAGGTAAAACAAAGAATTAATTTTGACAATTTAACTCCGCTTTATCCAGATCAGAATTTAAGACTCGAGATAGAGGAAGATCCTACAAAAAAAGATAAAGATTTTATTCCAAGAGTAATAGACCTAATATCTCCTTTTGGAATGGGGCAAAGAGCATTAATTGTCGCGCCTCCAAGAACCGGTAAAACAGTCATGTTGCAATCAATTGCTAAAGCAATTTCTGAGAATCATCCCGATGCTTATTTACTTGTTCTATTAATTGACGAAAGACCTGAAGAAGTTACCGACATGCAAAGATCTGTTAAGGGGGAGGTTATATCATCTACATTTGACGAGCCAGCTTCTAGACATGTTCAAATAACAGACATAGTTATAGAAAAAGCTAAAAGATTGGTTGAACACAAAAGAGATGTTATTATTTTGCTTGATAGCATAACGAGGCTTGCAAGAGCGTACAATACTGTCGTTCCAAGTTCGGGAAAAGTTCTTACAGGTGGAGTAGACGCAAACGCTTTACAAAGGCCAAAAAGATTCTTCGGAGCAGCAAGAAACATTGAGGAGGGAGGTTCTCTAACTATTATTGCAACTGCTTTAATAGAAACTGGATCAAGAATGGATGAAGTTATCTTTGAAGAATTCAAGGGAACAGGTAATAGTGAGCTTATCCTTGATAGAAAACTTGCTGATAAAAGAACATTCCCTGCAATTGACATTACAAAATCAGGTACAAGGAAAGAGGAGCTTTTAGTTGACAAGGCCACTTTAACAAAGATGTGGGTTTTAAGGAGAGTTTTGATGCAAATGGGCCCTGTTGATGCTATGGAATTTCTTTTAGATAAGCTAAAAACCGCAAAAACTAATGAAGATTTTTTCACCCAAATGAATAGTTAATAAATGTTTCACGTGAAACAATTATATGAAAAAAGAAACCATATATGCATCTCTAACAAAAAATCAGAAAACAGCTATTTCTATAATAAGGATTTCTGGTTCTAGAGTACAGAAAATATCGAAAACCTTTTTTAAAAGAAAACCTGTCAAAAATAATGTAAATATAAGAGATATTTTCTCTCTTAATGGAGATTTTATAGACCAAGGAATAGTTCTTTTGTTTTCAAAACCAAACTCTCCAACAGGTGAGGATGTTTTAGAGCTTCAAGTTCATGGAAGTTTTTCAATAATAAAAAAAATTGAAGAAGAATTAGAAAAAATTAAAGGGGTGAGAGAAGCCCAGCCTGGAGAATTTACCAAAAGATCATTTTATAATAAAAAATTGGATTTGTTACAAGTTGAGGGCTTGGAAGATCTTTTAGATTCTTCAACCGACCTTCAAAGAAAACAGGCTCAACTTTTATTAATGGGATCAATATCATCAAAATTAAACAGTTGGCGAAATGAACTTATTGAACTAGGAACTTTTATTGAAACAGCTATAGATTTTTCCGATGAGGTAATACCTGAAAAAAGCATTAAGTTATTTTATTTAAAGCTAGAGAATTTAATTTCTCAGATAACGAATGCGGTTGAAAAGGCAAAGTATTCTCAAAAAGTGCGTGAGGGTGTTAAGGTTATCGTGACTGGTCCACCTAACGCCGGGAAATCATCCTTAATAAATTGCCTTTTAGATGAAAATTTATCAATAGTAAATGAAGAGCCTGGAACAACAAGGGATATAGTTTCTTCAACTGTTGATATTGATGGGATTCTAGTAAATATATATGATACAGCAGGTATACATGATGCAACAGACCCAGTAGAGATTGAAGGGATACGAAGGGCAAAAGAATTATTAAAAATTAGTGATATACAAATCAAGATTGTGGATGGTAAGGAAGATAATTGTTATGAATCTTTAAACGATATCCCTAGTATTAACCAATTAACGATTAATTTAATAAATAAATCAGACTTAGTAGAAAGAAATGACAAAAAAAGATTAGGCTTTATTAACATCTCAACAAAGTCTAGCCATAATATGATAGAATTTAGAAAAATCCTCAAAGAATACATAAAACAGGTTGTAAATAAAGGTCAGGAACCTATAATCTTGAGAGATAGACACTTAAAGATAAGTATAATGTTATTAGAGAGTTTAAAAAGAATAAAGTCTAATGATATTCAGTTTTTAACGGAATTAGTTGCAGAGGACATTAGGCATTCACTGGTTTTAATAGGAAAAATCACAGGCTCGGTTGGTGTAGAGGATATATTAGATAATCTATTTAAAAATTTCTGTATAGGTAAATGATGTTATACTTTGATGTTATAGTTGTCGGTGGGGGTCATGCTGGCGTTGAAGCCGCTTGTGCATCGGCAAGAAAAAATGTTTCTGTATGTCTACTTACATCAAAAACAAGTACTATAGGTCAGATGTCTTGTAATCCAGCTATTGGAGGTTTAGGCAAAGGGCATCTAGTTCGCGAAATAGATGCTCTAGACGGGGTGATGGCAAGAGCTATTGATGCATCAGGAATCCATTTTAAAATGTTAAATCAGTCAAAAGGTCCCGCTGTGCAGGGACCACGTGCTCAAGCAGATAGGAAAATTTATTCAAATGAGATAGTTAAACATATAGATAGTTATGAAAACATTAAAGTACTCGAAAACACTGTAAAAAGAATAATTATAGAAAAAAAAATAGTAAAAGGTTTAGAATGTATAAATGGTTTAATAATAAACTGTAAATCGAT
>MDTB01034387.1_pt1 | contig 10754 bp, 9 predicted proteins | sample 811161 | NCBI WGS metagenome assembly MDTB01 (sample SAMN05326650, study PRJNA326480) | marine metagenome | isolation source: seawater | place: Mediterranean Sea | collected 2009 | reverse complement strand
CTCCCTGCACGACTACCGAGCTGGCGACTGCTACTCAATAGTGCTCGTGCACCCAGAAAGCCAAGGCCCACGGTCACCGCAATGCCACCCATCAAAGCAAACGTTAAAAAAACGTCTTTGCTATACCAAATCATCAGTCCCGCAAGTGATAGCGTGCCCAACACCAAGTCTAAGGCGCGTTGCGAGCCTGCAATGGTGGTTTCACGCCGCAAGACTCGGAGGGGTGATACTAGCCCCAAGCGCGCGAGCGGTGGCCAGGCAAAAAAACCAATACAGACCAATGCCGTCACTGCCCCGGTGATATAAGGCGAAACACCAATTTCATTGATTTCACCCGGAAGTTGCTCGGCTAACGCTATAAACATGGCCGATTGAGCCAGCCAACCCAGCACGCTTCCAATGAGAATGGCCGCAATGCCAAGCCAGCCTAGACTCGCAGCGTAGAGATTTCGAATCGTCGTGCTGGTCGCACCCAGGCTTTTCATCACCGCGACGTGATCGGTATGACGTTCACCAAAACGCCGTGCCGCCACCAAAATCGCGGCTGCAGCAAGCATGACTCCTAAGCTGCCGGCGAGCAGCAGAAAACCACGGGCGCGGTCCAGAGTGGCACCAATGCCCGGCTGCGATTCCTCAACCGTCAGAAGCCGTTGCCCCTGTACTAGCTGTGGCCTAACCCAGTCGGCAAATTCGGAGACTTGATCAGGTGAGCCGGAAATTAGCAGACGAAAGGTAACTCGACTGCCGGGCTGAATTACGCCCGTCGCTTCAATATCGGCGGTATGCATCATGAGACGTGGACCGTAGCCAAAGAAGCCACTCGTGCCGTCGGGCTCAGAGATCACCTTACCTGCATACACAAGCTCTGCGTCGCCGACCCAAACACGCTGACCAGGTAAGACATTGAGTTGCTGTACCAAGCGATCGGCCAATAACACCTCACCCGGATTTGGCTGATTCGCGGTCAATTGTCCATTGGTATCCTCGATTTCGAGTGAGCCACGAAGTGGATAGGCGCCTCCCACGGCTTTGACCGACGCCAAAAACATATCGTCGGACTCTGAGACCACCATAGATGAGAATGTCACTGTTTCGCCCCGCGCGAGACCCGACTCGGCCGCGCGCGCGATAAAGGATTCGGGGGTACGATCGGCGGTCGAAACCACGAGGTCGGCTGCAAGAAATCGGCTCGACTCCCGCTCCAAGTTGATTTGCAAGCGATTCACAAAACCACTGATGCCCACGACCAGAGATACGGCCAGAATCAGCGCACTGAACAACACGCCGAGTTCGCCGCCGCGCCAATCTCTGAGTAGCAATCTCAGGGAGCTACCAAGTAATGCCGCCATGCTAGCTGGCTTCCTCAAGCTCACCCGCTTGCATCACTAGTTGGCGACCACAGCGGGCCGCCAACGACATATCATGGGTCACCAACACGAGTGTCGTCCCCTGCTCGGTATTCAGGGCAAATAGCAGATCGATGATTTTGGCTCCAGTAGCCGTATCGAGATTTCCGGTGGGCTCGTCGGCGAAGAGTATGAGGGGCTCAGACGCGAAGGCACGTGCAATGGCCACGCGCTGCTGTTCACCACCGGATAATGTTCTGGGGTAATGATCACGGCGCTCGGACAGTCCCACCCTATCCAGAAAATCACGAGCACGCTGGTCTGAATCGGATGCCCCTGACAACTCGAGTGGCAGCATCACATTTTCGAGCGCAGTCAGGGCTGGCAACAATTGAAACGATTGAAAAACGAATCCGATTTTGTCCGCTCGCAATAACGCCCGCTCGTCCTCATCGAGCGAAGCCAGCGACGTTCCATCGATAACCACATCTCCCTCGGTTGACACATCGAGACCCGCCAACAAGCCCAACAAGGTCGACTTGCCTGAGCCCGAGGCGCCGACAATGGCCGCAGTCTCACCACGCTTGATTTCTAGCGCGATCCCTCTCAGGATTTCCAGATCGCCGTCAGCCGTGCTGACGCGCTTGGTTAATTGGGATGTTGTAATCATGGCAGGCTACCTCTGGCACCAGATACGAAAACAGCTGTGGCTCGGATTGACTATTGGGCTGTCTGCGCTGTCGCCCATGAGTCATGGGGCGGAACCACGTGTGCTGGTCATCGGCGACAGTCTGAGTGCCGCCTACGGTATGGCGCTTGAGCAGGGCTGGGTCAATTTACTGCAACAACGGATTAGCGAAAAAGGATACCCGCACCAAGTCGTCAACGCGAGCATCTCGGGCGATACTACAGGTGGTGGCGCTCGGCGATTACCAAGGCTTATGGCCGAGCACACCCCTAGCATTGTCATCATCGAACTCGGTGGTAACGATGGACTTCGTGCATTTCCCCTTAAAACAATGCGCAACAATCTCGAAACCATGGCGGATTTAGTGACTGAGAGCGACGCTGCGCTGCTGATCTTGGGTGCAGAGGCGCCACCCAATCTTGGGAGGCGCTACACATCTCGATTCCATGACACGTTCACCGAGGTTGCGACAACTTATGGGGCTCGCCATCTCCAGTTTGTAATCGATCGTATTTTCCTCGACCCTGATTTGATGCAACCAGATAACACACACCCCAATATCATCGCGCAACCGCTCTTGCTAGATCATGTATGGTCCGAAATAGAACCCATGCTCGCTGAGTGAAGTCATGACCGAAGAACTGTCATTTCGAGAGCGGGTAGATAGGGTTGTTTTTGGCACGGAGACACCGGGCGGTAACTTATTCGATAGGGTGCTGTTAACCGCCATTCTGTGCAGCGTTGTCGTCGTGATGCTCGACTCGGTTGACACCTACCATCGGGTCTATGGCGAGCTATTCCTGATGCTCGAATACGGCTTCACAATAGCGTTTGCTGTCGAGTACTTGGCGCGGTTGTGGTGCAGCGAGCAGCGAGTCGCCTACGCTATCAGCTTCTGGGGGATTGTCGATCTTCTCGCTATTTTGCCAACGGTGCTACTGCTGTTTGCGCCAGAAGCGGCCGCGCTGCTGGTGATACGTTTACTCAGGGTGTTGCGCATTTTTCGTATCTTGCATCTCTTCGAACTCCAGAAAGATTACTTTCAAATCCTCGACGTTTTGAAAGCCACCTCGCGCTCGATCGCGGTTTTTCTCTCGATTGTCATGGTTACCGTGGTGGTCTTTGGATGCCTGCTGTTCGTCATCGAAGGCCCAGACAACGGTTTCACCAGCATTCCCATGAGCATCTATTGGGCAGTCGTGACGGTAACCACAGTCGGTTATGGCGATATCGTGCCGACCACCCTACCCGGGCGCTTCGTCGCCTCAATCGGGATTTTGATCGGCTATTCGATTCTCGCAATACCCACCGCCATCATCACCAGTAACTTGATAGAATACACGCGGAAAGTCGCTCAAACTCTGAAGTGGAGTTGTCAGGTCTGTGGCGGCGTCGACCACGCCCTCGATGCGCAATTTTGCAAACATTGTGGTGCCGAGATGGAAATTCCCGACGAACTGCGCGAGAAAGCAAAGGCCAAATGATGACGCAACCGGCGATTTATGATTATCGAAAATATTGGGCAGAGTGCTTTGGTCCTGCGCCGTGGCTACCCATGTCACGCGATGAAATGGACCAGCTAGGTTGGGACAGTTGCGACATCATCATTATTACCGGCGATGCCTATGTCGATCACCCCAGCTTCGGAATGGCTGTCATCGGTCGGGTGCTCGAAGGCCAAGGGTTCAGGGTCGGCATTATTTCGCAGCCCGATTGGCGCAATGCCGATGCATTCAAAGCTCTGGGCAAGCCGAACCTATTTTTTGGTATCGCGGCCGGCAACATGGACTCGATGATCAATCACTACACGGCTGATCGTAAGCGGCGCAATGATGACGCCTACACGGCCGGCGATGAGGCCGGTAGACGACCAGACCGGGCGGTGACGGTATATAGCCAGCGGGCCCGTGAGGCGTTCAACGACGTCCCTATCGTGGTTGGCGGTATCGAGGCGAGTCTCCGACGCATGGCGCATTACGATTACTGGAGCGATAAGGTTCGCCGTTCGGTACTCATGGACAGCAAGGCTGATATTTTGCTCTTTGGTAACGCTGAGCGCGCGATTGTTGATCTCGCCCACGGGCTGGCGGCTGGGAAAACGATCGAGGCACTGAGCGAACTGCGGGGTACCGCAGTGGTCATGAATAAGCCTCGTGCTGGATTTCGCGTGATCAATTCAACATCGGTGGACATCCCCGGGGTCGTAGAACCTCATCTGAATCCCTACGAGGGCATGAACACCGAGGTTTGTGACAACGAGGCGGCCTCTAATGGATCCGGAGCAGGAAGCGACGCTGTGCAGCAAGCGGAGCCTGTAACGCTACTGGCTAGCAGTGCCCCCGATCGCGACGTTATCCGCCTCCCAAGCTACGAAGCGGTGCGAGATGACCCGGTGCTGTATGCCCATGCAGCACGTATCATGCATAAGGAGACCAACCCTTACAACGCGCTACCCATGGTGCAAGCGCATGGTGATCGAGAAGTTTGGTTTAACCCGCCCCCTATCCCCCTGACCACGCCTGAACTCGACTGGGTGTTTGAGCAGCCATATCAGCGCCGACCACACCCCGATTACGGCGATAAAAAAGTTCCCGCGATGGAGATGATTCAACACTCGGTCAATATCATGCGAGGCTGTTTTGGCGGCTGCACCTTCTGCTCAATTACCGAGCACGAAGGGCGAATCATCCAGAATCGCTCGGAGGATTCAATCATCCGAGAAATTGAGAAGATTCGCGATACCAGTCCTAATTTTACTGGGGTTATTTCCGATCTCGGTGGCCCGACCGCCAATATGTGGCGACTCGCTTGCAAGAGTGAGGAGATCGAGGCCAAATGCCGAAAGCTCAGTTGCGTCTTTCCTGGCATCTGTAAAAACCTCAACACCGATCAAACACCCCTGGTTCATCTTTATCGGCGAGCGCGAGATATTCCGGGCATTAAGAAAGTATTGATCGCTTCTGGGCTCCGCTACGACCTAGCGGTAGAGAGCCCCGAGTACGTGAAGGAGTTGGTGACACACCACGTCGGCGGCTATCTCAAGATCGCACCCGAACATACCGAGAGCGGGCCGCTTGATCAGATGATGAAACCGGGTATCGGTAGCTACGATCGCTTCAAGGCGATGTTTGATCAGTTCTCTAAGGAAGCGGGAAAAAAGCAGTATCTAATCCCCTATTTCATAGCGGCCCATCCAGGCACCACCGATACCGACATGATCAACCTGGCGCTCTGGTTAAAGCGCAATAAGTTTCGAGCTGACCAAGTACAGACGTTCTACCCGTCACCGATGGCGCTAGCGACTGCGATGTATCACAGTGAGAAAAACCCTCTGAAAAAGGTCGATAGAGGCTCGAAAAAAGTGCCTGCTGTGAGAAGTATCAAGCAGAGGCGCTTGCACAAAGCCTTCCTCCGCTATCACGATCCCGACAACTGGCCAGCACTCAGAGACGCTCTGAAAAAGATCGGTCGACGCGACTTGATTGGTAATGGCCCGATGCACCTCGTCCCCAGCCGACAACCACCCAAGCGTCATCGCGTGGTGAAATCCAAGCCCGGTCGAAGCTTCAGGACACAGCACACCCGCTAGGTAATTTAATGGGTGGCGCCCTCGCTTAGGCAGGTTTTAATGAAATCCCCAAGCAAACCAAACTCCTGTTTCCTGGGCGTTTTCTTGCGCCACATCAACCCAATATTACGGCTGACATCGGCCTCATCGAAAGGCTTTAATACGAGACCCGTACCCTCGGTAATGCCCGCCTCGGTTGCCATCTTGGGCAAAAGAGTGGCGCCGATGCCATTTGCCACCATTTGCACAATCGTGGTGAGACTGGTCGCCTGATACGGCACCCGAATATCCTGCTCACGCAGCTTACAGGCCTCGAGCGCGTGATCACGTAAACAATGGCCCTCTTCTAGCAGTAACATCTCTGAGCCGGCCAGGTCGCTGGTTTTGAGCTTCGTGGTCATCGCGAGTCGGCTGTTTGGCAGTGTCGCGAGATAAAAGGGATCATCGAACAACGCCAGGGTGTCTACGTTGTCGGCTGGGAACGGTAGCGCGAGTAGTAGCACGTCTAGGTCTCCTACCTGCAATGCATTGACCAACACCTGAGATAAGTCCTCACGTACGAACAGGGTGCAGTCAGGATGCACCAGCCTGAGTGCTTTTAGCAGCTTAGGTAACACAAACGGCGCAATAGTCGGGATCACCCCCAACCGAATCTTTCCCTGGAAAGGTTCTCCCGATGCATCGCAAAGCGCCACTAGATCGTCGATATCGGTTAGTACACCACGGGCACGGTCAACCACCTCGAGACCTAACGAAGTTAGGAGCACATTACGATTGTTACGTTCAACCAAGCTCGCCGACAACGCGTCCTCGAGTTCGACAATTGAAGCACTCAGCGTGCTTTGACTGACATGACAGGCCTTAGCTGCGTGACCAAAATGTTGATGCTCTGCAACCGCGCAGAGGTATTTGAGCTGTTTTAATGTGGGTTGGCGCGACAAGCGGCCTCCTACCAAGGGTATGTTCGGGTTTGTCTGTTAATTGTCCTAATTACGATCGGAAAAAACGATTGGTTTTTATCAGAATATTAAGAACCATTGCCGGGAAACCCGGGTATTATTGTGGTGCTGCCAAGGACGCGGCGGCGTCATGACGTCACAACCATCAACAATGGAGTAAACACATGGAATTGAAAGGTAGTGCAACCGAGCAGAACCTTAAGGACGCATTCGCAGGCGAATCGCAAGCGAACCGTCGATATCTCTATTTCGCCTCAAAGGCAGACGTAGAGGGCTACAACGACGTGGCAGCCGTTTTTCGCTCGACTGCGGAAGGCGAAACTGGGCACGCACACGGCCACCTCGAGTACCTCGAAGCTGTAGGTGATCCTGCGACTGGAATGCCCATGGGCGACACACTCAAAAACCTCGAAGCGTCAATTGCGGGCGAGACCCACGAGTACACTGATATGTACCCTGGCATGGCCAAGACAGCGCGCGACGAAGGTTTCGACGAAATCGCTGATTGGTTCGAGACTCTCGCGAAGGCTGAGCGTAGTCACGCAAACCGCTTCCAGAAAGCACTCGACAACCTCGACGCTTAATCGCTGTTTATGGATTGTTTTGGGGGACTTCGGTCCCCCTTTTGATTGAAAGCCCCCTACTTTGAGGATCTAAACAGAATGCGAGAAGGCAGTGTTGAAGCACCTACCCGGCACCCTATCGATTGGAAGTCTGATGACTTTTGGAATCGCGATAGCCTGAATGACGAGCTAGCCCGGGTTTATGACGTCTGTCACGGATGTCGCCGATGCGTCAGTCTTTGCGACTCGTTCCCAACGCTTTTCGATCTCATCGACGAATCGGAGACCCTAGAAGTCGACGGTGTAGATGTCGCCGACTACGACAAGGTCGTCGATCAATGCTACATGTGCGATCTGTGTTACCTCACCAAGTGCCCCTATGTTCCACCGCACGAATTCAATGTCGACTTTCCGCATCTGATGCTGCGGGCAAAGGCGCAGAATTTTAAGGAGCGAGGTGCTAAAACTAGGGACAAGATCCTGACCTCTACTGACGCGCTGATGGGCGGGGTTGCAACCATTCCCCTCGTCGATATCACCGCTAACGCGCTGAACAAGAACAAAACGTTCAGGAAGGCGCTAGAGAGCACCATGGCCATCGCCGCCGATGCACCGCTCCCGGAGATCCACCGCAACACCCTAATTAAACGCGCGAAGGCACTGGTCAAAGATATCGCCGCAACCCCAGTGGGTAACACCACGGGAAAACTGGCGCTATACGCCACCTGTTATGGCAACTACAGTAGTCCTGATAATGGTGAGGACTTCATCAAAGTGTTCCAGCACAACGATGTCCATATCGACGTCATCCCCAAGGAGAAGTGCTGTGGTATGCCCAAGCTCGAATTGGGCGACCTCGACTCCGTGCAGGCATTAAAGGAAGCCAATATCCCATTACTCGCTAGTCTGGTCGATCAAGGCTATGACCTCACAGCTCCTATTCCATCGTGTGTGCTTATGTACAAGCAGGAGCTACCTCTGCTCTTCCCCGATGATGCCGATGTTCAAAAAGTTAAAGCGGCGTTCTACGATCCTTTCGAATACCTTTGGATGCGACACAAAGGCGAGGCACTCAAGTTAGAATTTGCAGAGAGTCTCGGAAATATCGCCTATCAAGTGGCTTGCCACCAACGAGTCCAAAATATAGGTCTTAAAACCCGCGACATTCTGAACCTGATCGAAGACACCACAGTAGTTGCCCATGAGCGTTGCTCTGGGCACGACGGTACTTATGCCGTCAAAAAGGAAACGCGCGACAAGTCCGTTAAAATTGCGCGGCCTACAGTACGAAAGGTTAACGATCAAAAACCCGATCATTTTATTTCCGACTGCCCGATGGCGGGTGAGCACATTGCCCACCTCGCTGATGGCGTCGACAGCGCTCAGCACCCTATGACACTGCTGAGGCTGGCCTACGGTTTGTCATAAGGAGTTTACACATGCCCCACCTCACTCGAGGCGATCTATGGTCGCTGGAAAAATATGCCGAGCAACGCGAGCAGTTCCGCACCGAAGTTTTGGCGCACAAAAAGATGCGTCAGCTGGCGCTGGGCGGTAATGCACGCATCTACTTTGAGGACGCGCTGACTATTCGGTATCAGATCCAAGAAATGCTGCGTATCGAAAAAGTGTTTGAAGTGGCTGGAATCGAGGAAGAACTCGAAGCTTATAACCCGCTGATTCCGGATGGCACTAACTGGAAAGCGACTTTCATGATCGAATTCGGTGACCCCGCAGTTCGCGCTGAGCGACTGCGTGAAATGCGCGGTATCGAGAACTGCATCAACCTGGAAATCGAAGGACATGGTGTCGCACAGGTCATCGCAGATGAGGACCTCGAGCGTGAAACCGAGGAAAAAACATCAGCGGTGCACTTTATGCGCTTCGAATTATCGACAGAGCAGATCGCAGCACTGAAGGACGGCGCCAAACTGTTTGCCAGTGTTGAGCATGCGGCGTACCCCATTTCTCGATTCGAGGTAGCGGCTAACACCCGGGACGCACTGGTCAAAGACCTCGTGTTGGTATCCCACTGATCAAATGGCTTCGAGCCCTTCGTAATGAGAGGGCTCGACCTTCACAACGCCGCTTATCTGCCAGTTTAGTAGCGCCCCGAATCGGTGAAATCCCTATCGGGGCGGTAATCCCGTAAAAGCGGTGACTCTCGCCCAGTCATTATCTCAACTGACACTAGTTTCCCTACCAACGGCGCCAATGACACCCCGCTGTGCATCACAGCGATGTAACTCTGGGGACGTTTTCTGGAGCTACCCAATACTGGATGACCATCAAGCGGCAAGGGTCGCCAACCAATGATGACTTCCTCAACCTCAACAGCCTCGAGTTCCTGAATGAACCGACGAGCCAATGCCATTAGCCGTTCCGCGTGCTGGTTCGCTATCGCTTCGTTGGGAAAGCGTGTGGGTCGAGCCGTTAACCGGGTCGCGTGCGAACCATTCGCAGGCACGCCATCCTGCTCGCCTAGGACAATTCGCCCATCGGCACGCTGATGTACATGAACACCCGGTGCGACAACAATCCTACTAAGTAGGGGTGGTACTGGCTTCGTGACAACGATGACACCTGGGGTTGAGCGCTGAGGCACTTCTGCGGCGGCAAGTTTTTCGATTGCAAATGGGTCTGCACCTGTGGCGATCACATAGCGATCGACGGGCAACTCTCCATCGCTGGTCAATAATAAGCAATTTCCGGTTGCCTGATCGATCCGCACGTCATCGACTGCCACACTCTCGTGAGATTGAGCACCAAACCCCCGAGCAGACTCGACTAGGCGTTGGCAAGCTTCAACTGGGTTAACGGCGCCATCAGCCGCCGAATACGCGGCACGGGTAGAGGGGCCAAGCGTGAGAGCTGGCTCAAGTGCAATCACCTGTTCAGCATCGAGTATTGATGCGGGCTCCCCCCATTCAATCTGCTCGTCGATATCCTGCTCAAGGCGACGTTGACGCTCCTCACTCTCGAACCATTCGAGCGAACCTCCCCACGTGATAGGAATATCCAGCTCACGACCGAGTTCGTGCCAATGTTGGAGCCCCAGTTGGTTAAAATGATGGTAAGACTGGGGTTGCTTCGCCCAGGTCGCATTGATCCAGGCGAAGGTGGCGTGACTGGCCTGACTCGCAATCTGATTGCGCTCAAGCAGGGTGACTGCGGCGCCTGCTTTTGCCAATTGATAGGCTATTGAGCATCCCACGATACCGCCGCCGATCACAGCAACCCTAGGTGCAGATACGGGCGTCGCCCGCGAAACCGAGGGCGCAAGTGCCAATGCTGCCGACAATTTCAGGAGTAATCGCCTATCCACAGTCCAATTACCTCCATTTCATCTTTGTACTCAGCGAGGATAATGAAACAGTGCCGGCGCCTTGAAAACAAAAACCTCGGTCAACAATACCGGCTTGAGTTGTTAAAGCTGCGTTCAAATGAAGCGTGGAACTGGTCGCGAATTAGACCTAACTAGTATCGCGATCCACTAATCCTGTACTCTGCGCAGTCATCTGCTGGCAAGGGAGTTTTGGCGTGACGCTTGTTGTATTCGATATGGACCGAACGCTCCTAGATTCGCAGTCGCGGATTTCCCCATATACAAGTGAGACTCTGGCGCTTCTG
>MDTB01001861.1_pt1 | contig 10754 bp, 11 predicted proteins | sample 811161 | NCBI WGS metagenome assembly MDTB01 (sample SAMN05326650, study PRJNA326480) | marine metagenome | isolation source: seawater | place: Mediterranean Sea | collected 2009 | reverse complement strand
ATGGCTAAACGATTATCAAAAATTAATTCTCTTTTTACAGGTTCTAATTTTTGAAAAATATATTTAGGATTATTTTTTGGATTGAAAAAAGGATCTGTTGCTACTGCCCACTTTAAATCTAAGCCAATTTTATTAATGAATGAGTCTACTTTTTTTTTCGCATCCTCCAAAAAATCGCGTACCTCTTTTTGTGTCCCGATACATATTATCTCACGCATTGAAAAGGTCCATTGCCTTTCTAAAATTTCATAATGATCTTCACACCGACAACAAATCCCGCGTGTAGTGATAATTTTTGGCTGCTGAAATTCTTTTCCTTTAAATTCAACATATGCATGGTAACATGCTGCTGGAGTTACAACATGTGTGCTTAGATCTACATTGGATAACTCCATACTACCATTTTCTAAAACTATATGGTTGTCACTAAAATGCTTTAATTTGTCTTTATCTTTTTCTAAGGTAACAGCAAAAGTTGCTAAATGAGGAAAAGATTTAAAATATTGCAATCTGTCTAAATGTTTAACCGCTAATAATTGAGGGAATCTGTATTCTACCGCTTGGAATTCTTTAGCCCAAGAAAGAAAAATTGCATCCAAAGATTTATCTAGTTCTAAAAGTGGACCATAAATTGAACTTAGTCCATTTCCATGTTTACTTAGTCCGTATTCCAATTGTTTTTTTCTAATCTAAAAAAAATTTTTTATAATGGTATTAATATCTTTAAATGCCCCAGGTTTGAGTCCTTCTACATCGATTTCTTTTCCGCTGTTTTCTTCAAGAAATAGTATAAGATCCATAATCTGAATACTTTTCAATATACCAGTTTCAAAAATAGCAGAGTCAAAATTTAATTCAGAAATTTCTCTTTCAGAGTTTTCTAAAATAAATGACCGCAATTTTTCCTTATTTTTATTACTCATATTTCCAACTCCTCAGCATTTGGCAAGATATTTGTTTTTGATAAAAATTTCATAAGCGGTTTTGAAATTTCTTTTCTTCTTTTTATACAATTAGGATGTACAAGTGACACTTTTCGAATTGAATAAGGATCTGGCAAATTAGCATCTTTGTATACTGATGGGTTGTAGTACTCTTTCCAGGTAGCAACAATATAATTGCTAATAGTGTCTCTAATGCGTTTTATGCTTTTATCCGTCCATTTGGTTTTATGGTTATCCCAAAGTACTTTAACAAACTCACGTCCAAAACCTAAATGTCTAGTTTCTTCAAAATGATGGATCCAGTTTATTTCTTTAGCTAAAGGATGAAGACGCTCATCTTTGCCTTGCCTTCGATTAAAAATATCTACTATTTCTTCAAAAATCATTACTTTAGAAAAAAATAAAAAATCCTCTTCACCTTCATCATACTCATGAACAAATTTTAATTTTTTTTCTGGGTATGGACCATTTGCATAGAGATTGCAAAATCGTCCAAAATAAATCATATGTTTATTTTCTTCATCTAAAAAGTGGTGCAAATATGGTGTAACTCCATAATTATCTTTGCGATAGAGACGACTTGCGAGCCCTTCAATTAGCATACGTTCCCCATGAATATTTATACTATAGAATCCAATTGCTTCAAAAAAACTTAAATATTTTCGTTCGGATTCAGTCAAAGAGTCCCAAATTGGAGTTCCTTCTATAGAAATCAATTCAGGACTGGTAAACCAATTATTCTTATCTAAAGTTTTTGGCCATTTTATTTGTGAAAAAGGATTTATGTAGTTTTTCTCAGATACTTTACATAATCCATTTACCAGTTTACTTAGTTTTTCAGTTTTAATATTTACTTGCATTTCATTCAACCTTTTCTATTAACATTGCTTGCCAGTTTAGTCCATATCCAGCCATCAAACACAATAGTATTTGACCAGACTCAATTATTTTCCTGTCGTTTAGATGTTTTAGATTAATAATATTATCACCGGATATGCAATGAGCAACATCTTTCATCGGCTCAAAATATACTTTTTCTAAATCTATTTTTAATACCCTACTTAAAATTTTCCATGCATTGTGGTTAATGTTTTGAGGAACTATCCAATCCAAATCATCAATTGTCATATTAAATTTGTTTAAGATTTCATTTACAATACGATTCATGTAAGTAAAATAAACAGCTGCAGTTTCTTCATCATTGGCCTGTACTGCAGAACCGTTAGTAATATGATGAGAACCCAAGATTCGAAATTCTTTTTCTTCTCTAGAAACAATACAGCAAGCAGCGCCATCTGATATCAAATTATATGCCTGCTCATATTTAGCACCTTTAGGAAAACGATCTGAAGTAATGCATAGAATATTATTAAAGTTATCTTCCGTGGCTAATAAACCACATGCTACTCGAATTGATCCTAGCATGGATGTACACGCTTGCTGCCCCAGTCCAAGAACTATAGCCTCTGGTACACGTAAATGAGTTTGAAGCCTACTAGCTGGATAATCCATGAGAGGTTTTACGTCTTTAGTTTTTTCAAATTCTTGTCTACTTCCAATTGTTGCATTCTCAGGTAAACATGATGCCCAAATGATAGAATCTAATTTATTAAGTTTTTCACGAATTGGTTCAACAGCTTTGATAGCCAGATCTAGAACAGATTCACTCTCATCAGCAATGTGATGATTTTCAAAGCCCGAACTTCTGAGTAATTTGATTGAAGAAAATGTGTCTGACTTTGATGACTCTTCAACTGTCCTTTTAATTGATCCTAAAGCATATGAAAGATTATGCATGAAGTAACTATTCATAAAACCTTACCAACTCCTGGAAAAAACCTTCCCACATTTTTCATATATTCCTGATACTCTTCTCCAAATTCAGAAGCACTTAATCTTGATTCTTCTCGACGTGCTGTAAGCATTAAAGCCAAAACAGCGTAACACAGGGTAATTATTGTAGCAAAATGAGGGCAAACAATTACGCAACCAATAAGGCATATTATAAAAGATGTATAAAATGGATGCCTAACCCAGGCATAAGAACCATGAGTCACAATGTTTTTAGGTGCATCATTATTTTGATGCCAAAGTGCCAGTGGTACTCGATGAATACCTATAGTGAAAGCTATTAATGCGATAGATATTGCAAAGAACGGCATTCCTAAGGATTCAAGTAATAAACGCTCAGATTTGAAACCCAGTTCAATTGGTCTCCAAATATCAAATTGTTTGGTATTACATAAAAGAAAGATAGGATTTAGTCCATACGGAGCTGCGGTTAGAATCCATTTTAAATTAAATGATCCATCTTGTCTAAAAAATATACGTGGCAAAAGGCCGACGAAAATTACGTTAATAATAGCAATAATTGCTGTTGAGATAGTAAGCATTATAATTTACTCCTTAAATCTTGAAACAATTCTCGTACTTCACCTCGTTTTATTTTTTTTGTTGTAGTCATCGGCATTTCTCCATTATAAACAATAATTGAAGTTGGTTTTTTATATCCAGCAATAGACTTACACCTAAGATTGACTTCAGATTCTAAATTCACTACCATATCTTTTTCATTGGAGTATAAGGAATGCTGATCCTCAGATGGGACCACCAAACAACCTACCTCTTCTTGTTCCAATCTTGAAGAGTTAATAACTGGAACAGCCAAAATACATACATCTTTAAAAAAGGGTGATCCCTTAAGAATTTCTTCAACTTCTTCAGGCTGAACATTTTTACCACTACCTAGTACAATTAAGTTTTTCTTCCTACCAACAATGGTTAAATAACCATCTTTATCAATGAATCCAAGGTCACCTGTGTGAAACCATCCATCTAAATCTATAACCTCCTTTGTTAAGTCATCTCTTTTATAATAACCCTCCGTAACATGAGGACCTTTAATGAGTATTTCCCCATCATCTAGAATTTTAATTTCAGTATCTGGTAAAGGTCTACCAACCGTTCCTCTTTTGTGATTTTTTTTTGTATTTACTGATGCGACTGGACTTGTTTCTGTAAGACCATATCCTTGCAAAATAGGGAGTCCTACACGTTCAAAAAATATTTCAGTCTCGATGTCTAATGGTGCTGCTCCAGACATAAAATAATCTAGACTCCCTCCAAATTCGTTATGAATTTTTTTAAATAATTTCCGCTTGACCGCTAAAGGCGAAATAGGTGAAATAATGTTATACATAAACCAGAAAATTATTCGATTTATTTTAGGACTCTTTTTTATTTTTTTCTCGATTTGCTTTTTTACCATTTGGAAGAATAAAGGAACAGCAAGCATTCGATTTGCAGATTGATCTTTCATAGCTTGCAGAATGTCTTGGGGGAAAAGTGAATTAATGTATGCAATTTTACCACCACTGTAAAGTGTACACAAAAACCCCCCAACCAATTCTAATAAATGACTTAACGGAAGGATAGAAATAGTGGTCTCGGTACGTCCTAATTTTATTTGTTTCAATAATGTATCAACTTCAAATGTTAAATTCCGGAAATTTGTCATTACACCTTTAGGTGTTCCAGTTGTACCGGAGGTGTATGTCAAGACCGCAAGTTCCTTCCATTCTCTTTCTCTTACTTCAATAATTCCCTCATTAGGTTTAAGTTCACGATAACTTTGATATTCATTAGATTTGCTTTCATCTTCCATTACAATGATATGTTCCAATCCCTCAACACAATCTTTTAATTTTAAGGCCTTTTCTAGATAATCAGCAGAGACTAATATTGCTACTGGTTCAGCATCATTTAAGATCAATTCAAGTTCACCAATCTTTAATGATCTATCAAGTAAGAGAGCAACACCTCCAGAGCGTATAATTGAAAAAAATGCAATCCCCCATTCTGGTTTACTTTCAGATAATATTGCAATTCGTGATCCACGTTTTATGGACTGTTCTATCATCCATGAAGACAAAACCATAGAACGATACCGTATTTCAGCATAACTTAATTGGCGCCAAAAATTATCCTCATAAACCGCAAAGGCTGTATTATGAGGCTGTCCCTTAACACGATCTACCAAAAATGCTAAAACTGCTGGATCTGTAGGAGGGCCTATTCGCCTAGCTGTTCCATCATCTTGGCCATGCAATGTGTTAAATTTTTGCATCTTAATTAGTATCGTTGAATATTAAGTTAATATTAATTATACTTAATTTAAACTTAATATTCAATTAATAATACATAAAAATCATCATAATTCAGCACGAACAAAATACAAATCATTAAAATCATCTTTGAAAAATAGGCACTAATCCTTTTATGGAGTAAATTTTATAAATTGATATTTTTAGTTCCATCCAAAATAACTTTCACTATTATAAAATTCATAAAAATAATCGGTAGTCCTTCTGAAACTCTATTGTAATTAATACCAATTATTTCATTATCCAATCCTTACCCGTTATTGCTAATATTACCTTTTAATAATACTCATTAACTTTTTTCAATAGTTTTAAATGCGGTGGATAAGCTTGGTCCATTATTCTTATGGTTACCATAAGATATAGCTACAAAATATTCTATGGGAAAAAATATATAAAGGTGAATTACAACTAAGAACAACTTTTGAAAAAATTCTAATAGATTAAAACATTACAATTTGAGTATAACTATACTAAAGCTTATCGTTTGGCAATGTTATAATTTTTAAAACTATTTTAAAGTACTTTCTGCGGCTTCAACAGTATTTTCAACCAGCATAGCTATAGTCATCGGACCAACTCCACCTGGAACAGGTGTGATTGCTTTTGCTTTTTGAATTACTTCTTCCCAGTAAACGTCTCCGCAAAGCTTATAACCTTTTTCAGAGTTATCGCTTATTCTATTGATACCTACATCAATAAGAATAGCGTTCTTTTTTATCATACTTTTTACCAAATAATTAGGTTCACCTAAGGCAACGATGATTATATCTGCAATTTTAGTGAATTTTTCAATATTAGATGAACCAGAATGACAAATTGTTGTTGTACTATTTGCCCCTTTAGTTTTAAGACTTGTAAGAATAGACATTGGCCTTCCAACAATATTACTCCTACCTAAAACAACCACATGCTTACCGTTCAATTCAACTTTATAATATTCAAACATTCTCATAATACCCTTTGGAGTACAGGGAATAAACCTAGGAGTTCCTATTGATAAAAGTCCTGCATTTTCAGGATGAAATCCATCCACATCTTTTTCAGGGTGAATAGCATTAATAATTGAATTTGAATCGATATGTTTAGGCAAAGGGAGCTGAACTAATATTCCATGAAAACTAGAGTCATTATTAATTTTTTCAATAACTTTTATTAACTCAAGTTGACTACAATCTACTGATAATCTAAAAGTTTCAGTTTTCAACCCTAATTTATGGAACCTTTTAGTTTTCATATTTATATAAATTTTAGAAGCAGTATTTTCACCGACTAAAACAGCAGCTAAACCAGGTTGAATATTATTTTTCAATAACAATTTTACTCGCTCTTGAAGGTTTCCATAAACATGGCCAGATACTTCACTTCCTGAAAGGATAGTAAAATTATGCATAACTTTATACTCTACTAGATATTATAAAGAATCGTCAATCAGTTCAATTAGTGTCGATATTTTTTCTTCAACTTCACCAGCACCACTATCTTGATCTTTTCGAGATGTAAATAGTTCATCAGTTATGTTCATCGCAGCTAGTATAGCTATTCTCGTTGAGGATTGGGTTGTAGAAAACCCAGATTGTACCTCTATCATCTTTTTATCTAAATAAGCTGCAATTTTCTTTATGTACTCTGCATCTGCAGGTGCTTTAACAGAATACTCCTGTCCATAAATAGAAATTTGTACTGTATTATTATCTTTTGACATGAAAACTTATTTATTTAGCTGATCGATTAAATGTATCAGATTTTTAACCTTTTCTTCAATTTCAGATAATTTAGAAGATTCTTGAATTGAATTTTTCGCTTCTAAATTGCGAGCCTTTTCTCTTTCTAAAGCTGAAACCATTTCACGAATTTTTATTTCGAGTTCATTCAGTAAGCTTAAATCCTTCATGCCCTTAATTTAGCATTAAAATTCTTTTCTGCAAAATTGACAATCTCATCAATAATAGGATTTACATCTGAGTCTTCAAGTGTTTTAGAAGAGTGTTGGAAAACTATAGAAAACGTAACACTTTTAAGTTCTTTACCTATATCATTAGAGTTTGAATAAATATTTTTTGGTTTTGCTTCTTTAACCAACTGTTTCCCTAACTTTCGAATAACCTCTAATAAATCACCGACTTCTTGATCTTTTTTTAAAACGAAGTTTAAATCTCTCTCAATAATTGGATATAAATTAATCTTCTTAAATATTTTTTTATTATTCATCATTTTCTTAATTATTTGAATATTAATCTCAAAACCGTAAAACTTTTTCGAGGACTCTAGCCCTAAATCCTTTATGAAATTTTCTGATATCTTCCCATAATTTCCAATTTTTATATTATTAACAAATATATTTTGCGATTGATCCATAGCATAATCTTCGGAATTACTGTATTTAACATTCATGTTTAATCGGCTATGAAAAAGGAAAGATAGTATACCTTTTATTTCATATATTGATTCAGGAATCGAATCCAAGTGCACAGATGATTCGTACCTGTTGCCATAAATAATACCAGATAAATATTGAAACTCTTTCATATTTACTAATTCATCTCCAAAAGAATGATGAACACTGCCTAGTTCATACAATCTAAAAGATTTTGCACCATTTTTAATATTAAAATCCCCTGCTTTTAAAAGACCTGGCAAAAGGCTAGTACGCAAAAATCCCATTTCAATATTTAGCGGATTCAGCATAGGAATAGAATTATGCCCAGATATAGAAGATTCATTTTTATTTTGTAAAGAGTTTGAATATATCTGATGAAATCCAATTGAAGTAAATGAATCACGAATTTTATTCAGAACATTATCAGGATCGGGGTTTTGATATTTAAAAGTACCATAAATATTTTCATCTGATGGAATAGAATCATAACCTGCAATCCTTGCAACTTCCTCAATTATATCAATCTCTCTTTCAATATCAGGTCTAAAAGTAGGAATTACGCATTCCCATGTATTATCTCTAAATGTAGATTTAAATTCTAATGATTTTAAAATTTCATTGATTATTCGGTCGCTAAAATGATGTCCGATTACAAGGTCTATTTCTGTCCTACGTAATGAAACGGTTTTTGAATCAATTATTTTTGGATATTTATCTATAATATCTGAAGCTAATTCTCCACCAGTGATATCACAGATTAAAGAAACAACATGATTAAAAGCTCTTAAGCATCCATTTGGATCAACACCTCTCTCATATCTTTTGGATGCTTCAGTAGATAAAAATAAGGATTTTGCACTTTTCCTAATAGTAACAGGATCAAAATAAGCACTTTCTATTAAAATATTTTTGGTTTTATCAGTAACTGCAGAATGAAGCCCTCCCATAATTCCAGCTAATGCAACTGGCATATTTCCAGATGTTATTAATAAGTTATTTTCATCTAGTTCATGCTCTTTTTCATCTAAAGTAATTATCTTTTCACCAGAGATAGCTTTACGAACAGTTATCTCTCTACTAGATAATTTATCTAAATCAAATATATGAGTAGGCTGACCTAATTCAAAAAGAATGTAATTAGAAATATCAACAAGATTATTAATACTTCTTTCACCAATGGACTTCATGTAATCCACCAGCCAGCTTGGACTTTCCCCTAGACGAACATTTTTAACAATACCTCCTATGTATCTAGGGCAATCATCACTATTCTCAAATTTAATTTCAAGATCGAATTCTTTTTTAGAATCTACAAGCTCAATATTTCCATGTTTTAATTCTCTTTTTGTAACAGCTGCGATATCTCTAGCAACTCCTATATGGGAAAAAGCATCAGACCTATTTGGAGTAATATCTAATTCAACAGAAAGAAATTTATATCCATAAGAAGAACTGAAATCTTCTCCCAAGACAAGGTCTTCATTTAAAACCATTATCCCTTCATGTTCATCTGAAATTTGGAGTTCTCTTTCTGAACATATCATTCCAAAAGAATCTTCTCCCCTAATCGACGCTTTTTTTATCTTAAAATTTCCAGGTAAGGTAGTACCTATTTTTGCAAATGCAACAATTTGCTCTTTTGCGACATTTGGAGCACCACAGATGACTTGATGAATATTATTGCCATCATTTACTTCACAAATTTTCAGACTATCTGCATTAGGATGATTTTTAGTATTCTCAACTTTAGCAATAACAACACCTGGAAGAGATAATGGCATATTGGTGGGTTCTGCCTCAAGACCAACATTTGAAAGTAACTCAGCTAGTTCTTCTGGACTCTCTTTTATATCTACAAATTTTTTTAACCATTCAATTGATATAATCATGAAAACTGCCTTAAGAAACGGATATCTCCATTATAAAAAAGCCTAATATCATTAATCTTGTATTTTAACATGGCCATTCTTTCCACACCAATCCCAAATGCATAACCATGCCATATTTTAGGATTATAACCTACATTCTCTAGAACAGCTGGATCTACCATACCACAGCCAAGAACCTCCATCCATTGATTTCTATCATCATCCCAAATATCAACTTCTGCACTAGGCTCTGTAAATGGAAAAAAAGAAGGACGAAACCTCATCTTCTTTTTATCTCCAAACATACGTTTAATAAAATATTCTAAGCACCCTTTTAATTCCGCAAAAGAAACATTTTTATTTATATAAATACCTTCAACTTGATGAAATAGACAATAACTCTTATAGCTAATAGCTTCATTCCTATAAACTCTTCCAGGAACTATATATCTAATAGGTGGATCTTCATTCTCCATTAAATGGACTTGAACATTGCTAGTGTGAGATCTTAAAATTATTAACGGATCGATAAAAAAAGTATCCTGCATATCTCTAGAGGGATGGTGTTCTGGTATATTTAAAGCAGAAAAATTGTGATATTCATCATCAACTTCGGGTCCATAGGCTATATGAAAACCAATAGAGGAAAAAATTTCTTTAATTTCTTGTAAGGTTTGTTCAAGGACATGTAAAGAACCATAATTCTGAACCTGACCTGGAAGACTTAGATCAACAAATGAATTTGTACTTTTTTTTTGGAGATTAGAAACCTCTTTTAACTTCATCTCAAAAAGAGTATTTAATTCATTTTTAACCTTATTTAGAGTTTGACCAACCTGAGGTCTAGTATCAGAATCTAAGCTACTAAGTTGATTAAAAAGATCCGCAAATTTCCCTTTCCTGCCAAGATATGAAGATCTAAGTTGAATTATTTTATCGTTTTCTAAAGGAAAATTTTCGATATCGGCCAAGAATCTTTTCTTGACCGAATCGATTTTATCCAGCAAGGACATCCTTATGTTAAAGTGAGGAGGTCAGCTTGGTAAAAGAATGTGGATCGTTGACTGCCATATCAGCAAGAATTTTACGATCCAATTCAATACCCTTTAATTTTAGACCATTTATAAAGGCAGAATATGTTGTCCCATTGAGTCGACACGCTGCATTGATACGAGTAATCCATAATCTACGGAACTGCCTTTTTCTTTGCCTTCTATCTCGATAAGCGTAGAGTCCAGCTTTTACTACTGCATCTTTTGCAGATTTAAATGTGCGGCTCCGGGCACCATAGTAGCCTTTGGCCTGCTTGACGATTTTCCGATGTCGACGATGTCGAGGAACGGAACTATTTGCTCTAGGCATATTTCGTCTCCATTATTAATTAGACACCCAGTATAGATTT
>MDTB01161503.1_pt1 | contig 10755 bp, 10 predicted proteins | sample 811161 | NCBI WGS metagenome assembly MDTB01 (sample SAMN05326650, study PRJNA326480) | marine metagenome | isolation source: seawater | place: Mediterranean Sea | collected 2009 | reverse complement strand
TGCTTTAAACAAAATCTTAAAAGATATAATTGTAAAATTTCATCAAATGGATGGCAAGGACTCTGTTTATGTACCTGGTTGGGATTGCCATGGATTGCCAATTGAATGGAAGATAGAGGAGCAATATAAAAAAAATAAAAAAGATAAAAACGAAGTCCCAATAATTGAATTTAGAAAAGAATGCCGAGCTTTTGCGGAAAAATGGATAGAAATTCATAAAGAGCAATTTAAAAGGCTTGGAGTAGTTGGAGATTGGGAAAATTATTATTCTACTATGAGTTACGATGCTGAAGCACAAATTGTTAGAGAGCTTGGTAAATTCTTAACCGAAGGGAGCTTATATAGAGGATTTAAACCTGTTTTGTGGTCCACAGTCGAAAAAACAGCTTTAGCAGATGCAGAGGTAGAATACCATGATCGTAAATCAGATACGATTTATGTATCTTTTCCTGTCAAATCTTCAAATATCAAAGAGCTTGAAAAAAGTAGTATAGTCATTTGGACTACAACTCCTTGGACCATACCTGCAAATAGAGCCTTAGCTTATAATGAAAATTTGGATTATCTTTTAATTGAGATAAATGATGAGGGTGACTTTAAGAATGAAAAAATTGTTTTAGCAGAGGCTTTGCTAGAAACTGCAATTAAAGATTGTGATATTAAAAAATATAAAAATTTAAAAAAATTTAAAGGTAAAGATTTTAAACATACTGTTTGCAATCACCCTTTTTTTGAATCAGGTTATAATTATGACGTGCCAATGTTCAACGCACATTTTGTTACAACAGATCAAGGTACGGGCATCGTCCATTGTGCACCAAGCCATGGCCCAGATGATTTTAATCTTTGTTTAAATAACGGTATCAAGGCGATAGAAACAGTTGATGGAGATGGTAAATACACAAAAAATGTAAGTATATTTGAGGGGACACACATTTTTAAAGCAAATCCTATTGTAATTGAAAAGTTAAAAGAAAAAAAAAGACTATTAAAAAATGGTGAATTAGTCCATTCTTACCCTCATTCTTGGAGATCAAAAGCCCCTTTAGTTCATAGAGCCACTCCTCAATGGTTCATTTCTATGGAAAGCCATAAACTTAGAAATAAAGCTTTGAAAGCAATTGATGAAACAACTTTTTATCCTTCTAAAGGAAAAGAAAGGTTAAAATCAATGATAGAAACAAGACCTGATTGGTGTGTTTCTCGTCAAAGAGTATGGGGAGTACCTTTGCCAATTTTTGTAAATAAAAAAACTAAACAGATTTTGATAGACGATGAAATATTCGAAAATATTGCAAAAATCTATGAGAAAGAAGGCTCAGATTGTTGGTTCTCAGATAACTATCAAAAATTTTTAGGGAAAAAGTATAAAGCTGAAGATTTTGATAAACTTAGTGATATTGTAGAAGTATGGTTTGATAGTGGGTCTACCCACTCTTTTGTTTTGGAAAAAAGGGAGGATCTAAAATGGCCAGCTTCGATGTATTTAGAGGGCTCTGATCAGCACAGAGGATGGTTCCATTCTTCTTTGTTGGAGTCTTGTGGAACAAGGGGCAAAGCCCCATTTGAGTCAATATTATCTCATGGTTTTGTTGTTGATGGTAAAGGTCTTAAAATGTCAAAATCTTTAGGAAATGTAATAGCTCCTGAAGATATTTTAAAAAAATATGGTGCTGATATTTTAAGAATTTGGGTTGCTTCCTCTAACTATGCTGAAGATTTGAGAATAGATTATTCAATATTAGATCAGCATTCAGAGTCTTATCGTAAAATAAGAAATACTTTTAGATATTTGCTAGGGAACCTAAACGATAAATTTGAGGATAAGAGTTTTGAAAAATTAAATATTGAGGATTTACCTGAACTTGAGCAGTTTATGCTTCACAAAGTGTTCTCTTTAAATAATAAATTTAATAATTATTTCAAAAATTATGATTTTCATAATCTTTATAAAGAGTTATTAAATTTTTGCACTGTAGACTTGTCAGCATTTTATTTTGATATTAGAAAAGATACTCTATATTGCGATTCAATTGACTCATCTAAAAGGCAATCTTGTATTAAAGTATTAAACATATTATTAAATTCATTATTAAAATGGTTTGCACCAATACTTTCTTTTACCACCGAAGAAATCTACCAATTAGTATCAAAAAAAAATAAAAGTATTCATTTAGAAAATTTTGTAGACTTTCCAAAAAAATTTGAAAACAAAAGAATTGCTGAAAAATGGTTTGAATTAATCAAAATTAGGGATATTTGCAACATTAGCATTGAGGAAAAAAGAGCTAGTAAAGAAATAGGCTCAAGTCTTGAAGCAGATCTTCAGATAAAATTAAATAATAAATTTAAACAAATTGTTAATAATATTGATTTAGCTGAGATATGTATAACTTCAAAAGCTGAAATTTATTTTGATGATCAGGCTGAAGTAAGTGTTCTAACAAAAAAAGCATTAGGTGATAAATGTCCTGTCTGTTGGAAAATAACAGAAAAACCTTGTGAGAGACACTCATGTCCGATTACATAAATAAAAAAAATTTTTTTGTTAATTTTTTTTTAACAATAATTATTTTTTCTTTAGACAGATTTTCTAAATTTTATGTAATTTCTCAAAGTGAGACGAATCTATTTATATCTCAATTTCTAAATATTAATTTAATTTGGAATGATGGGATTGCTTTTGGACTGTTCTCTTTCGAAAAAGAAATTTATTATAATGTTTTAACTGGAATAATAATATTGATTACTTTTATTATATTTTGGATGATTACTAAAACTGAAAAATTAGAAAAAATTGCCTTTATAATGATTTTTGGAGGATCTTTAGGTAATATCTTTGATAGACTATATTATAAATCAGTGCCTGATTTTATCGATATACATTTTAATAATTTTCATTGGTTTATATTTAATGTAGCTGATATATTTATTACTTTAGGGGTTATTTTGTTAATTAGTTTAGAAATATTTAAAAAAAATTAAAGATGATAAAAATAATAATAATAAGTTTAATCTTTTTAAATTTAGTTGGTTGTAAATCTGCAAAAGACGCTTTGACTTTAAAAAAGAAAAATAGTTCTGATGAATTTCTTGTAGAAAAAAAAAGCCCTTTAGTACTCCCACCAGATTTTGGCAAATTACCTCAACCAGGTAAAAGTTCAAACCAGCTTAAGACTAAGGACAACAAAGAAATAGATATTCGAGATACATTAAGTAAGATAAATATAGGTAAAAAAACCCTAAAGAATTCAAAACCTACATCTTTAGAAAAATCTATTCTAGAAAAAATGAAATAATTTAAAGGTTAATGTTAACTAAAAATATATATTTTAAAAGTTTTAAAAATAAAAAGATTAAAAAAAAAATAATTAAAAGTTTTAAAAATTTAATTAATGAAAAAAATGAAATTTTTAAATCTCTTGGTAAAGATTATAGAGACTCTTTTAAAAAAAAAAGATTGTTAAGATTAAAAAGTTTTTCGACTATAAGAATAATTGGTATGGGAGGTTCAATATTAGGAGCAAAATGTATTTATAATTTTCTCAAAAAAAAAAATAAAAAAAAAATTTATTTTTAAAGATGACTTAGATGAGGATAAAATAAACAATAAAAATTGTTTGAATGTGATTATTTCAAAATCGGGAAATACACTTGAAACAATTGTAAATTCAAATGTTTTAATAAAAAAAACAAATTCAAATATTTTCATTACAGAAAACAAAAAAAGCTATCTTTTTGATTTTGCAAAAAAACTTAAATCGCAAATAATTAACCACAATAATTTTATTGGAGGAAGATATTCAGTTTTGTCTGAGGTTGGGATGCTACCTGCTTCTTTGATGGGATTAAATGTTCAGAAGTTTAGAAAATTTAATGATCTTGTTAAAAATAAAAAGTTTATTAATTCTTTAGTTTTAAATGTTGAAAATACATTATATTTGATGAAAACAAAAAAATTTAACTCTATAATTTTGAATTATGACACTAATTCAAATGACTTATTTTATTGGTATCAACAATTAATTGCAGAAAGTTTAGGTAAAAAAGGTAAAGGCTTATTTCCTATAATTTCAAATATGCCAAAGGATAATCACAGTTTGATGCAGTTATATCTTGATGGCACAAAAAATAATTTTTACACTTTTTTTTTTACAGAAGATAATTCTTCAGAGAAAATTAATAAAAAAAATTTATTAAAAACTCATTATTATTTAAAAAATAAAAAAATTGGAGATATTAAATATTCACAATATGCAGCTACTCTAAAAGCTTTTAGTGATAAGAATATTCCTTTTAGATCTTTTGAAATTTTGCATAAAAATGAGGAAACATTAGGAGAATTATTCACTTTTTTCATATTAGAAACAATTTTATTAGGTAAAGCTTTAAATATAAATCCTTATGATCAACCAGCTGTTGAATTGATAAAAAAAAATACAAAAAAAATTTTAACCAATTATTAATTTCCTATTGTTATTTTAGAAATCCCGTAATTTCGAGTATCTAAAATTTCAAGTTTGTTACTTAATTCTAGGTTATCTGATTTGTGTCTATGAATTATCATTATTCCATTTTTATTTAAAATTTTATTATTTTTTATTTCGTCAATAATATAATTAATTTTTTTCTCTTTATAAGGCGGATCTATGAAAACAATTTCAAATTTTTCAGAAACTTTTTTTTGATCACCCAAAAATTCAAAACAATCCTGATCCAATACCTTAGTTTGTTTGTGAACATTTAGATGAAAAATATTTTTATTTAATATTTTTGAGGCTTTTGGATAGTTCTCTATGAAAAAAACTTTTTGAGCCTTTCTTGATATACACTCTAGACCAAAAGAGCCAGATCCTGAGAACAAATCTAAAACTTTTGAATTTTCGACTTTAATGTTAATTTTTTTAGAATGCTCTATGAGATTGAAAATTGACTCTTTTACCATATCTCTTAATGGCCTAGTATTTTTATCAACTGGGAGGTATATTTTTTTTCCTTTTAAATTTCCACCAATAATTCTCATTAATCTATAACTTTATATCCAATGTCTTTTCGATAAAATCCATCTTTCCAATCAATTTTATTTATTAATTTAATTGCAGCGTTTCGCGAAAATTGAAAATTGTCAGATCTGACTACAAAGTTTAAAACTCTTCCCCCATTAGATAAAATTTGATTATTTTTTTTAAAAGTTCCAGCGTGAAATATAAATTCGTTACTTTCTAAATTTACTTCATTTAAATTTTCAATTTCAATATTTTTTTTATAAATTTCTGGATAGCCTTTCGCACAGAGTACAATGCAAAGACATTTATCCTTATACCATTCTATATCAATAGATTTTAAATCTTTTTTTACACATGCTAAAATTATTTCAAAAAAATCACTTTCTAGTTTCGGAAGAATGGTTTGGCACTCTGGATCTCCCATTCTGACATTATATTCAATTAGATATGGCTCACCATTTACAATCATTAAACCCGCATATAAGAAACCTTTAAATGTAGTATTTAATTCCTTAAGTCCTTTAAGAGTAGGATTAATGATTCTATTTAAAATTTTTTCATTTAATTCCACACTTTCTAATCTTGAAGGAGAATAAGCACCCATGCCACCTGTGTTTTTCCCTTTATCTCCCTCAAGAACTCTTTTGTGATCTTGTGCAGTGCCAAAATTTTTATAATTTTCACCATCGCATATTATAAAAAAACTCATTTCTTCACCTTCTAAAAATTCCTCAACTAATATTTTTTCTGCTTTACCAAATTTTCCGTCAAAAATTTCATTTACTGCTATTATGTATTCTTCTTTATTATTACATATATAAACCCCTTTGCCTGCTGCCAAACCATCAGCTTTTATAACAGTTGGTAAATCACAATCCTTTAAAAAATTTAGAGCATCACCAGAATTTTCAAAAATACCAAATTTAGCAGTAGGGATTTCATATTTTTTACATAAGTTTTTTGTAAAAGTTTTAGATCCCTCAAGCTGTGAAGCAATTTTATTTGGTCCAAAAACTTTAATATTATAACTTTCTAAGTAATCAACTATGCCATCAACCAAAGGTTTTTCTGGTCCAATCAAAACAATATCAATCTTATTTAAGAGAACAAAATCTTTAATCTTTTTAAAATCTTTAAGATCTATTTTTATGTTTTTTGATATAGAGTCTGTTCCGGCATTACCAGGTATACAGTAAATTTTGTCAACTTTGCTCGATTTTTTAAGAGATTTGCAGATTGCATGTTCTCTACCACCACTTCCTATTACTGCTACTTTCATATAATAATTTATAAACTAAAAATGTTAAAAAAATTAGCTAAAATAAAATATTTACCAAATAATTTTAAAGTTATTCAAGATGGAGATCATGTTATTTGTGCAATATCAGGAAAAAAAATTCCAATAGAGAATTTAACTTATTGGAATGTTGATTTACAAGAGGCTTATTTTTCTTATGTTGAAGCTTCAGTTAAAAGAGAGAAAAAATAATTATTTCCAGCGGTTGTGAGACCAAATCCATTGGTCAGGATTTTTGATAATCATTTTTTCCAAAACTTTATTTAATTTAACTGTAATTGACTCAATCGAATCATTTTTGGGAAATTCTAAATAATCATAAAATTTTATTTTAAATTTATAATCTTCTATTCTCTCGATATGTACTGGAACAATTTTAGATTGAAATTTTTTTACAAATTGCGCGGGTATCGTTGTTGTTAATGCTGACTGATTAAATAAATTACATCTTATTCCTTCAGAAACCCTTTGATCTATCATAAGTGCTATTGAAGTCCCATTTTTGAAGTGTCCTAAAAGTTCTTTGGTCCCTGAAATACCCTTTTTAATTTGTTTTTTACAAATGTATTTTTTTCTAATATTTTCCATAATTGGATTAAGAAATTTATTATTAAGGGGCCTATAAATTGCAGCCAAATCGATACCTGATTTTTCTATATACATTGCCATTAACTCAAAATTATTAAAATGACCCGATATAAAAATTACTGGTTTATCGTCTCTTTTTATTTGATCAAGTATATTTTGATTCTCAATCTGTACATATTGAATAAATTTTTTGGAAAATCTAAAATTTTTAATAAAAACATACTCGGATAATATTCTTCCATAGTTAAACCACATTTTTTTAATAATTTCCTTTTTTTTTGTTTGTGTAATATTTGGGAATGCTTTTGATAAATTGCTATAACTAATTTTATTTGATCTGAATATAGGTCCCAAAAAAGATATAAGTTTCCCTGAAATCATTGAAGAGTTTTTAAATCCTAAAAACTTGAATGTTAAAAATAAAAAAGAAATAAATATATATTGAGTAAAATATCTTAAATTATTCATTAATTTTTGATTTTAAATAGCTTATTAATTTATCTTCTTCTTCAACTTTAAGATTAATTTCTAAAAAGTTAATATTCTCTCTATAATTTTTTGGAATTTTGACAAAATCTTTTTCTGTGGTAATTATTTTTGCATTAAAAAAGTTTGCTTTTTTCTTGATTTTATAAAAATCATTTTCACTATAATCGTGATGATCTGGATAAATAATTTCATCAACAATATCAAAATTATTTTTTAACAAAATATTTTTAAAATCATCAGGTTTTCCTATCCCACAAAACATCAAGTATCTTTTTGAAATATCAAACTTTTTTAGATTTATTGGATAATAGCAAGTTCTAAAAACAAGTATATCTTTATTCTCTTTTTTTATTTGTGAAATTATCTCTTTAATATTTCCATCTTCACCTTTTAAAAAAACCCCATCATATTTTTTTAAACTACTTAGATTTTCTCTTAGAGGCCCTGATGGTATTAAGCATCCATTACCTATCCAGTTTACGCTATCAAAACATACAAACTCCAAGTCGTATCTAATTTTTCTATCTTGAAGACCATCATCGAAAATTATAATTTTTTTTCCATTTTCTGAGTTTTTAATCAAAATTTCATTCCTTGAATTGCCAGTTATTAAATGAGTTTTTTTTTCTAGAATTCTTTTTTCGTCAATTTGTGAGTCATAAAGCTTTTTTGCGGTGGAAACATTTAAATTTAACTTTTTAAGTATTTGGTATATCTTAATTGTTGTAGGTGTTTTTCCTGTTCCGCCAAGGTAAATATTACCAACGCATATAGTTATGATTTTATTAAACTTTTTTTTTGTTTTAAAATTTAATAATAAATTGTTAATATTAATTAAAAAAGTCAAAGGATAAAGTAAATACGATATTAAACTTTGATTTTTATAGTCCCAAAATTTTGGTTTTTTTAATTTCATTTTTAAAAAACTGTTTTGACCTCTTCATATGTTTTCTCTAAAACTTTATTTCCAATTTGCTTCATTCTTTTTTGTATACCTCTAGATCGAGTTTTTTCTGAAAATAATTTATCTAATGTATTACAAGTTTTATTTTCAGTAGTAATTTTTTTTGAAATACCGCACTTTTTGAGAAATCCATAAATTTCTTTAAAATTTGATATATTTGGTCCATGTAAAATATTACAACCATATCTTGTTGCCTCTAAAGGATTTTGCCCGCCTCGATTTACTATAGACCCACCTAAAAAAACATTTTTACACTCAACAAAAAAAGACTTTGTTTTACCGTAAGAATTTACAAGATAAATGTCTATTTTTTTTTTTATTTTTTTCTTTGGTTCACTTGTATGAACATTAAGATTTAATTTTTTAAGTTGATTTGAGATTTCTTGAGTTCTCTCTATATGCCTTGGAATGATTATAGTTAATAAGTTTTTGTATTTTTTTTTTAATTTTTTATGAACCAAACCACAGAAAATTTCTTCCGGTTTATGAGTGCTGGATGCACACCAAAGATTTTTCTTCGAAATAAATTTCTTGAAATTACTATCTAAAAAAAATTTTTCATTTTCTGATTGGGAAAATTTTAAATTACCAAAAAATTTTACTTTATTTGCACCAAGTTTTCTTAAATAATTTTTCGACTCTAAACTGGATGATAAACAGACATCTATCTTACTAAAGATTTTATTTGAAAATTTCTTGAAAATATTCCAATTTTTAAAGGATCTTTTTGTAATACGTCCATTAACCAAAAAAATTGGTATATTATTTTTTTTCAAATTCATAATCATATTAGGCCAAATTTCTGAGTCTATAAAAAATGCTGATGAAGGTTTCCAATAATTTATGAATTTTGAAGAAAGAAAGTTGGTATCTATTGGAAAAAATTGATGAACAACTTTTTTTAATTTAATTTTCTGAACTATCTTTGAAGAGCTTAAAGTATTAGAAGTAACTAATATTTTTTTTATATTTTTATTTTTTTCAATTTTCTCTAAAAGTGGAATAATACTTTGTAGTTCACCTACACTGGCCCCGTGAAACCATATAATCTTTCCTTTAACTCTTTGAACTGAAAAAAAACAAAATTTCTCTTTAAATCTTTTAAAACTTTCTTTTTTTTTTTAATAATCTTATAATTATTATAATTGGTGAAAAAATGAAAATGAAATTAATTAATATTCTATAAAGAAAAATCATTATGATTTTCTAATCTGTTTTTCATAAAAGTTTTTATATATTTCAGAAGATTTTAGTAATTCTTCGTGCTTACCTTCTCCTACAGCTTCCCCTTTGTTTATCACATAGATTTTGTCAGAGTTTAATATCGTTGAAAGTCTATGAGCAATCACTATAGTTGTTCTTCCTTTAGTTAAAAAATTAATTGCTTCTTGAATTTTACTCTCAGTTTCTGCATCCAAAGATGAAGTTGCTTCATCTAACAGTATAATTGAAGTTTCTTTAAGAATAGCCCGAGCAATAGATATTCTTTGTTTTTCGCCACCTGACAATCTCACTCCATTTTCACCAATCAAAGTATCAAATTTATTAGGCAGTTGATCTATAAAATCGCTTGCGAATGAATGTTGAGCCGCATTATATATTTCTTGATCTGAAGCACTAGGGTTTGCATATAATATGTTATTTCTTATTGTATCATCAAAAAGAGTAGTATCTTGACTTACCAAAGATATTTTTTTTCTAAGTGAATAAATTGTGGTTTCGTAAATAGATTGGTTATCTATTTTGATATCTCCAGATCCAGCATCATAAAATCTGGGTATTAAGTTTAATATTGTTGATTTGCCTGCCCCGCTTTGACCTACTAATGCAGTCATTTGTCCTGACGGAATATTTAAATTTATTGATTTCAAAATTTCTTCGTTATCCTTCAAATATTTAAATTTAACATTCTCAAAAATAATTTGACCTTTTGGAACAGATAATTCTTTTGCATCAGCTTTTTCTTGAATTTCATGTTTTTTATCTATTATTGGAAGAACTCTTCTAGCACCTGCTATTCCTTGTTGCACTGTTATATTTAATGTGGCCAATGATCTAACAGGCTGATAGGCAAGCATCATCGCTGCTAAAAAAGAGAAAAAGTTATTTACTTCTAATTCATTTGAGATAACTAGTTTTGCAGAAACAAAAATTAGTATTGCAATCATGATACCAGTTAAGAATTCCATAATTGGAGAAGCTCTTACAAAAATAACATTTATTTTTTTATTAAGTTCTTTTAAATTATGAATAAATTTCTTGGCTCTATTTTTTTCATATTTTTCTCTTTGAAAAATTTTCATTAGTCTATGATTTTTAAATATTTCGATTAAATAGGAGGTAAGAATGGCAGCTCTTTGCATTTGCTGGGTAGATACTTTGCTAATTCTTTTCCCTAATGACTTTGATGC
>MDTB01160525.1_pt1 | contig 10755 bp, 8 predicted proteins | sample 811161 | NCBI WGS metagenome assembly MDTB01 (sample SAMN05326650, study PRJNA326480) | marine metagenome | isolation source: seawater | place: Mediterranean Sea | collected 2009 | reverse complement strand
TCCGGCGTAAGACCCTTCACTTTGGGGTACTGCAAAAACATTTTTAACTTCTTTTAAAACATTATTAAATGGTCTAGTTTTAAAACCAGTTGTTGATTTGATTGTATTTCCATGCATGGGATCACAAGACCAGATAACATTTATTCCTTCTTTTTTAATTGACCGTATTAATTTTGGCAAAAACTTTTCAACATTATTATGACCAAATCTCGAAATAAGTGTAATTTTCCCTTTTTCATTTTTCGGATTTAGTAAATTACAAATTTTAACAATTTCTTCACCCTTAGAAGTTGGTCCACATTTAATTCCAATTGGGTTTTCTATGCCTCTGCAAAACTCTACATGACCACCGTCTAATTGACGAGTTCTGTCACCGATCCAAACAAAATGTGCTGAAGTATCGTGATACTCTCCAGTAGTTGAGTCAATTCTTGTCATACTTTCCTCAAAAGGAAGATGAAGAGCTTCATGTGAAGTCCAAAAATTAACTGTTTTTAACCTTCTATTAAAATCTGAATTAATACCACAAGCATCCATAAATGCTAATGCATCAGCAATTTTATCTTCAAGTTCTTTAAATTTTTTGGCTTGTGGGCTTTTTTTAATATAACCTAAGTTCCATAAATGAACCTTTTTTAAATCTGCAAACCCGCCATGACAGAATGCCCTTAAAAGATTTAAGGTTGAAGCTGATTGTGAATAAGCTTTAAACAATCTTTTTGGATCAGGTGCTCTAGCTTTTTCTGTAAATTCGATCCCATTTATGTTATCACCCAAATAACTAGGTAATTCAACATCTCCTTGCTTTTCAGTAGGAGCACTTCTTGGTTTTGAAAACTGTCCAGCTATCCTTCCAAGTTTGACTACAGGTAAAGATGCTGAGTAAGTTAGCACTAAAGACATTTGCAATATTACTTTAAAGTAATCCCTAATATTGTCGGGGTTAAACTCTGCGAAGCTTTCTGCACAATCACCACCTTGAAGTAAAAATGCTTTTCCATCAACAACCTCTGCAAGTTGTTGTTTTAAGTGTCTTGTTTCACCTGCAAAAACTAATGGGGGAAAACTTTTAATTTTACTTAAAACGTTATCAAGCCCTTTTGAATCTGGATAAACTGGTATATGCTTAACCGGATAATTTTCCCAACTACTTATTTTCCATTTTTTCATATTCAACCTGTAATTGTTGTATCAGAGTTTTTATATTATTCAACAGTAACTGATTTTGCAAGATTTCTAGGTTTATCTATGTCGTAACCTTTTTTCAGTGCAGAGTAATAAGCTAATTTTTGCAAAGGTATAGTTAAAAGAAATGGAAGTAAATCATTATTGGCAATATCAACTTCAATTGTTTCCCATATATTTTCAGAAAATACATCATCTTCACTTTTGTTTGTAATAAGCAAGACTTTAGCACCTCTCGCAATAACCTCTTGCATATTTGATATTGTTTTTTTGTAATAATTATCTTTTGGAGCTAAAACTACAACAGGCATTCCATCTTCAATTAGTGCTAAAGGACCATGTTTCATTTCACCTGCAGGATATCCTTCGGCATGGACATACGATAACTCTTTCAATTTAAGGGCCCCTTCTAATGCTATTGGAAATGAACTCCCTCTGCCTAGAAACATACATCCTTTTGCATCAGAAAATATATTTGCAATAGAATTGATTTTATTCTTTAATGATAATGTATTTTCGATCTTGTTAGATAAATTCTTTAAATCTTTAATCTTCTGCTTATACAATTTTTCATCAGTTTTTTTTTTAAGAAAAGAAAGTTTCAAAATCAATATATATAATACAAGCATTTGTCCTAAAAATGCTTTTGTTGATGCAACGCCAATTTCTGGTCCACAGTGAATTGGTAGAACAAAATTTGCGTCTCTTGCAATAGAACTTTCAATTACATTAACAATTGCACAGGTTTTCATATTGTTTTTGTTACACAAATCTAAAGCTGCATATGTATCAGCCGTTTCTCCAGACTGAGAAAGAAATATGTAAAGTGTCTCTTTTTTAAACTTATTTTTTCTATATCTAAATTCAGAGGCAATATCTACCGAAACATCTAAATCTGTTAACTCTTCAAACCAATACTTACCAACTAAACATGAATGGTAAGCTGTACCACAACCAATTAATGTTATATTTTTTATATCGTTTTCACTCCAGGGAAAATTGAAGATATTTATGTCATTATTTATTTTGTCTACATATTCATTTACACAATTCTTTATTACATTTGGCTGCTCATCAATTTCTTTTGCCATGAAGTGTTTATAATCACCTTTATCATAATTTTTATCGTCTGAAGATAAAATTAAAATTTTTTTATTAATTTTATTTCCCTGTTCATCAAAAAATTCAATTTGATCATTATTTAAAATACAAAATTCACCATCATTTAAATAAGAAATTTTATTTGTCATTGATTTCAGCGCATAAGAGTCTGAACCTAGATAATTTTCGTCTGGGCCATAGCCAACAGCTAGAGGAGACCCTCTTCTGGCTCCAACGATTAAATTAGGAAAATCTTTAAAAATCATTCCTAAGGCATAGCTGCCTTGTAAACGATTAAGCATTTTCATTACAGCATCTTTAATTTTATATAGTTTTAAATATTCGGACATAAGGTATACTATTACCTCTGTGTCAGTTTGTGATTTGAAATTATATCCTTTTTTAAGAAGATCTTTTTTCAATAACATTGAGTTTTCAATTATTCCATTATGAACTACTGATACATCTTTTGAGGAATGAGGATGAGCATTTACATTGCTGGGCGCACCATGTGTAGCCCATCTAACGTGTCCAATACCAACATTTCCATTTGAGTCTAATTTTAGAAGATTTTTTTCTAAGACATCAACTCTACCTTCGCACTTAACTTCATTTATTCTTCCATTGCTTAAAGTTGCTATACCTGCGGAGTCATAACCTCTATATTCTAGTCTTTTAAGAGAGTTTATAATTTCAGATGTTACATGTTTTTTTCCAGTAATACCTACAATTCCACACATAAATTACTTCTTTCTTTTGTAATTAATTAATTCTGTTTGATCGGCTCTAGTTAGTGCTAGAGATTTTTTTTTTACATTCTTAGTAATTACAGAGCCTGCGCCAACAATACTTTCTTCGTTAATCGTTACGGGAGCAATTAATGAGGAATTTGAACCAATAAACACTTTATTTTTAATTTTTGTTTTATGTTTTTTTACCCCATCATAATTACAAGTAATAGTGCCCGCACCTATGTTAACTTTCTTTCCAATTTGTGTATCGCCTATGTAAGATAAATGATTAATTTTTGAATCCTTGCCAATTTTACTCTTTTTAATTTCAACAAAGTTTCCAACTCTTGAACCTTTTTCCAAAAATGAACCTGGTCTAAGTCTTGCATATGGTCCTACTGATACGTTATTTGATATAACGCACTCTTCAAGATGTGAAAAAGAATTTATTTTAACATTCGATCCAATTTTAACTTTTGGACCAATAACAACAAATGGTTCAATGATTACATTTTTTCCAATTTTAGTGTCATTTGCAAAGTAAATAGTTTTAGGGTCCTTCATCTTTACTCCTTGCTTATTAAATCTTTCCCTAAGTTTTTTTTGATTTATTCTTAAAAAATTTTGTTTCATTTTTCAAATCTGTATATTAAGTGTATAATATAATTAATTCACAAAATATTTCTTAAAAATACTTTGATTATGAGTCAGAAATTTACAATTTTATTTGATTTAGATGGAACGCTAGTTGATACAGCGCCTGATCTTGTAAATGCTCATAAACATGTGATGAAAAAATTTGGCTTTGAGACTAAAGCTACAAATGATATTAAAAAACTAGTTGGCAAAGGAGCTAAATCATTAATTTATAGATCGATTTATAATACAGCTAAAAAAGAATTCAAAACATTCACTGATGAAAGTACTAAAGAAGAGATGGTAAAAGAATTTATCGATTTTTATGGAAAAAATATAAATAATGAGAGTAAATTAGTAAATGGTGTTTTAGATTTTTTATCTTGGTGCAAAAGAGAAAATATCTCAATGGGTGTATGTACTAATAAACAAGAACACCTTGCCATTGATTTATTAAAAAAAATTCAAATATATGATTATTTTGAATATGTTGCTGGTAGCAATACTTTTGATTATTGCAAACCTGATTCAAGACACTTAACAAATGCTCTTGAAATAATGGGAGGAAAAATTGAAAATTGCTTAATGATTGGCGATAGCGAAACAGATGCTAATGCCGCTTATGATTGTAATATGAAATTTATTCTTCTTGAAGATGGATATACAGAAAAAAATGTCTCAGAAATTCACCATGATCATTTAATTAAAAATTTTATTGGTTTAGAAAAACTTATAAAGAAATATCATAATGATAAATTTTGAGTTAATTTTAGCATTAATAAGTTTTTATATTGTTATGTTTATTACGCCTGGACCTAACAATGCTATGCTAACTGCTTCAGGAATTAAATTTGGTTTTAAAAAAACAATTCCCCATTTAATTGGTATACCAACTGGTCATATTTTCCAGATTGCGTTAATGTGTTTAGGTTTTGGTAAAATTTTTCAGACATATCCTTCTATTCAAGAATATTTAAAGTATATATGCGCTATTTATCTTTTATATCTTGGTTATAAAATTATTGGATCGTTCAAAAATATTAATAATGAAAAGTCTAGACCTCTTAAACTTTATGAAGCTTCACTATTTCAAATTGTTAACCCAAAAGCTTGGACAATATCATCATCTGCAGCTGTAGGTTTTTTTCCAAGAGATGAGAACTTAGTTGTTGCAGTTTTATTCATGTCATTTATGGGTTTCATTGTATGCTTACCATCAATAACTTTGTGGGCTGTTTTTGGATCATCAATAAAAACTGTTATTAAAAATAATTATGTTAAAAAAATAGTTGAATATTTCATGGCATTGCTATTGCTTTTAACTTCTGTATATATAGTTATTAATTAAACGTCTATGAAAACACATTTAGTAAAAACATACCCATCAAAATTTAATTTTCATAAAAAAAAACATCTGGCTTGGAAAATCGCAGAAATAGCTAGTGATAATGCAAGACTAAACAAAGAATGTGTTGAAATGGTTATAAATAGAATCATAGATAACGCATCAGTAGCAATTGCATCTCTAAATAGAGGACCTGTAATTACCTCTAGAGAAATGGCTTTAAAACACCCAAGAAAAAATGGCGCTACATTATTTGGTGTAGACTCAAAAAAAAAATTTGATTGTGAATGGGTTGCATGGTCAAATGGAACTGCTGTAAGAGAACTAGATTTCCATGACACATTTCTTGCACAAGATTATAGTCATCCAGGAGATAACATCCCACCTCTAATTAGTGTTGCACAACAAAATAAGAAAAGTGGTCTTGATTTATTAAGAGGGATTATAACTGCTTATGAGATACAAGTAAATTTAGTTAAAGGTATATGTTTACATAAGCATAAAATAGATCATATAGCCCACTTAGGTCCTAGCGTAGCTGCGGGGATAGGATCAATGCTAAAATTAAATACAGAAACTATTTACCAATCTGTGCAACAATCTCTTCATACGACAATATCAACAAGACAATCTAGAAAAGGTGAAATATCAAGCTGGAAAGCATTTGCTCCTGCTCATGCAGGTAAGCTTGCAATAGAAGCAGTAGATAGAGCTATGAGAGGTGAAGGCGCTCCTAGTCCAATTTATGAAGGTGAAGATAGCGTAATAGCTAGAATACTAGACGGAAAAAACGCAAAATATTTTGTTCCATTACCAAAAATAAATGAGCCAAAAAAAGCAATACTTGAAACATATACTAAGGAATATTCAGCTGAATATCAATCGCAAGCATTAATTGATATTGCAAAAAAACTAAACAAAAAAATATCAAATCTAAATAATATTAAAAAAATAGATATATACACAAGCCATCACACACATTATGTAATTGGAACTGGTGCAAATGATCCTCAAAAAATGGACCCTAATGCAAGTAGAGAAACTTTAGATCATTCAATAATGTATATTTTTGCTGTGGCATTAGAAGATGCTGATTGGCACCATGTGAAATCATATACTAAAAAACGTTCTAATAAAAAAAGTACAATCAAAATATGGAAATCCATAGTAACCCATGAAGATAAGAAATGGACAAAAAAATATCATAATCCTGATCCTAAGAAAAAATCATTCGGGGCAAAGGTGATTATAACTATGAATAATGGAAAAAAAATTACCGAATCATTAGAAAGAGCTGATGCACATCCATATGGAGCGCGTCCATTCAGGAGGATTAATTATATAAATAAATTTTTGACTCTAACCAAGAATATCTTAGATAAAAAAGAAAGTGACCGATTTCTTAAAACGGTACAAAAACTCAAAATTTTGAAGGCAGGCCAGTTGGATGAATTAAATTTAAATGTTAATAAAAATAAATTAAGGAAAAATTTAAAAAAAGGAATATTTTAATGCATTTTGTTCAAAAAGAACCAGTAGATAAAAGACAAGATTTTGTTAAAAAATTAAAAGGAAACAAAATTTTAAGAGTTCCAGGAGCATATAATCCTTTAACAGCTAAATTAATAGAAGAAATTGGTTATGATGCAGTTTATATATCTGGTGGTGTGATGGCAAACGATCTGGGATTTCCTGATATTGGTCTTACTACTTTAGAGGATGTAAGTACGAGATCTTATTTAATTTCTAGAGTAACAAATTTACCTACAATTGTGGATATAGATACAGGTTTTAAGTCTTGTAAGACAACAATTGAAACTTTTGAAGAATTTGGAATAGCAGCAGTACATTTAGAAGATCAAATAGAAAGAAAAAGGTGCGGTCATTTGGAAAATAAAGAACTTATTTCTAGAGATGACATGGTAAAAAAAATAAAAGAATGTGTAAATGCAAAAAAAGATCAAAATTTTAAGATTATTGCAAGATCAGATGCAAAGAGTGTTGAGGGTATTGATAAAATGATTGACCGATGTAAAGCTTACATTGATGCGGGTGCAGAAATAATATTTCCTGAAGCGCTTGAAAATGAGCATGATTTTCAAAAAGTAAGAAAAGAACTTAATTGTTACTTATTGGCAAATATGACAGAATTTGGAAAATCTAAGTTATTTAACTTCAAAGAACTAGAAAACTTTGGGTATAACATAGTTATTTATCCAGTGACCACTCAAAGATTAGCAATGAAAAATGTTGAAGACGGTCTAAGGGACATTTATAAGAATGGACACCAAAATAATATAATTGATAAAATGCAAACTAGAAAAAGATTGTATGAATTAGTAGAATATGAAAAGTACAATGAGTTAGATGAGAAAATATATAATTTTAGTACAGAAGGACATGAATAGTGACTGTTGATATTAAAAAAGGACTGATGGGAGTTACTGTTGATGAAACAAGTATTTCAAAGGTAATGCCTGAAATAAATTCTTTAACATATAGGGGATATGCGGCTCAAGATTTATGTGCTAACTGTGATTTTGAAGAGGTAGCTTACTTAATTTTAAACGGCAATCTTCCTAATAAAAAAGAACTAAAAAAATTTGAAAAAGAAGAAAAAAAAGAAAGAACACTTTCTAAAAGTTTAATTAACATTATTAAACAAATGCCTAAAAAATCTCATCCTATGGATGTGGCTAGAACTGCTGTTAGTGTTATGGGATTAGAGGATAAAGAGGTGACAGATAATTCACATAAAGCAAATCTAAGAAAAGCAATGAGAATTTTTTCAAAAACTCCGACTGCCTTAGCTGCTTTTTATAGATTAAGAAAAGGAAAAAAAATTATAGCTCCAAAAAAAAAACTTACTTTCTCAGAAAACTTTTTTCATATGTGTTTTGGAAAAGTTCCAAATAAAGATATAGTAAAAGCTTTTGACGTATCACTTATTTTATATGCAGAACACAGTTTCAATGTTTCAACTTTTACAGCTAGAACAATTACTAGTAGTTTGTCCGATATTCATGGCGCAATAACTGGTGCAATAGCTAGTTTAAAAGGTCCTCTTCATGGTGGTGCTAATGAGGAAGTTATGCATATGATGAAAAAAATCAAAAAACCTAACAATGCAAATAGATGGATTAATAGTGCTTTAGATAAGAAAGCAGTTGTAATGGGTTTTGGACATAGGGTTTATAAAAGTGGAGATTCTAGAGTTCCTACCATGAGAGAGTATTTTGGAAAAGTTGCTAAAATCAAGAAAGATAAAACATATGAGAAAATTTACGATATTGTCGAAAAAGTTATGATTGAAAGAAAAAATATTCATCCTAATGTAGACTATCCAACAGGACCTACATATCACTTAATGGGATTTGATACTGATTTTTTTACGCCAATTTTTGTGATTTCTAGAATAACTGGTTGGTCAGCTCATATTATGGAACAGCATTCAACTAATAAATTAATTAGGCCTTTGGCTGCGTATAATGGCAGTAACTACAGAAAAGTTAAACCCTTAAAAAAAAGATAATTATAATTAACTGAATGCTTCTGTCCAGGACCCTCTTGTAGATGCTTTTGAATACTCAGTAGCTCTACCTTCAAAGAAATTCATGTGCTCAACAGCATTCAACATAGTATCCAACCAAGTTAATGGATTCTTATCTACTTTATAAATCGAGTCCAAACCTAATTGATTTAATCTTCTATTAGCAATAAATCTAATATAATCTTTCACTTCTTGAGCTTTTAAACCTTCCATAGGACCCATTTCAAAAGCTAAATCAATAAAAGAATCTTCATGCTCGATTATTGTTCTGCAAGCTTCGTATAATTCTTTCTTAAGTTTAGGTGTCCATATTTCTGGGTTTTCTTTAACAAAATCTTTAAACAGTCTAATCATTGAATTACAATGCAAAGTTTCATCTCTTACTGACCAAGTAACTATTTGACCCATACCTTTCATTTTATTGAATCTTGGAAAATTTAGTAGAATAGCAAAACTGGCAAAGAGCTGCAGTCCTTCAGTAAAAGCACTGAATACAGCAACTGTCTTTGCTATATCATGTTTAGATTTAACATCAAAACCTTGCATGTAGTCATACTTGTCTTTCATTTCTTTATATTTCATAAAAGCAGAATATTCAGACTCCGGCATTCCAATTGTATCCAATAAATGTGAGTAAGCTGCAATATGAACTGTTTCCATCGCAGCAAAAGCTGACATCATCATTAAAACCTCGGTAGGTTTAAACACATTCATATAATGTCTAATGTAACAATTACTTACCTCAACATCTGCTTGAGTAAAAAATCTAAAGATTTGTGTTAGTAAGTTTTTCTCACCTGGTGTAAGATTCTTCTGCCAGTCTCTTACGTCATCTCCTAGTGGAACTTCTTCTGGCAACCAATGAATTCTTTGTTGGGTTAACCACGCATCATAACACCATGGATATCTAAAGGGTTTGTAAACTGGGTTTTCAACTAGTAAACCCATTTTTTTTTGCTGTATAAACTCTGGTTTTAATTTTTCGGCTACTGACATGATAAACACTCCTCGTATTTGTTTTCTTCTTGTTGGTTTTGATTGTTATTTTTATAAACATTTTTTAAAATATCTGTATTAGATGCATCATTTACATTTTCTGCTCTCTGAATAGATTTTGATCTGCAATAGTAAAGACTCTTCAAACCTTTCTTCCATGCTTGAAAGTGTATTTGATGAAGTTCTTTTTTATGAACATCTGCAGGAAGGAACAAATTTATAGATTGCGCTTGTGATATATGAGGTGCTCTATCAGCTCCTAACTCTACAATCCACTTTTGATCCAATTCAAAAGCCGTTTTAAACACATCTTTTTCTGCTTGTGTCAAAAAATCTAGATGAGACACTGAACCTTGATTTGTTGTAATGCTTGACCAAATTTCTTCTGTATTCTTATCGTATTTGCTAAGCACTTTTTCTAGATACTTATTTCTAACATTAAAAGATCCTGAGAGTGTTTTATGTGTATAGCTATTAGCTGCAATAGGTTCTACTCCAGGCGAAGTACCTCCACAAATTATCGAAATAGAAGCTGTAGGTGCAATGGCAGTTTTATTAGAAAACCTTTCATTAAAACCATATTCTTCTGCATCAGGACAAGATCCTCTTTCTTCTGCAAGAATTTTGGAAGCTGCATCAACTTTAGTTTGTATATTTTCAAATATTTTTTTATTCCAAACTTTACTCATTACAGATTCTAGTGGTATTCCACTTTTCTGAAAATACGAGTGTAAACCCATTACGCCTAATCCTACACTTCTTTCTTTTTCAGCAGAATATGTAGCATCACTAAATTGATCAGGAGCATTTTCTATAAAATCCGAGAGTACATTGTCTAAAAATCTCATCACATCTCCAACAAAATTTTCATCATCTTTCCACTCGTCATATTTTTCAACATTTAATGAAGATAAACAGCAGACAGCTGTTCTATCTTTGCCTTCTTTATCAACTCCTGTTGGTAAGGTAATTTCACTACATAAATTAGATGTTTTAACAGTTAATCCTGCAAGCTTATGATGTTGTGGTATTTGTCTATTAACGGTGTCAATAAAAATAATATATGGCTCACCTGTTTCAATTCTTGCAGTTAAAAGTCTTATCCATAAATTTCTTGCAGAAACTGTAGATTGAACCACTCCATCTTTGGGACTTTTTAATGCCCATTGCTCATCAAGTTCTACAGCTCTCATAAATGCATCTGATACCAG
>MDTB01153308.1_pt1 | contig 10755 bp, 11 predicted proteins | sample 811161 | NCBI WGS metagenome assembly MDTB01 (sample SAMN05326650, study PRJNA326480) | marine metagenome | isolation source: seawater | place: Mediterranean Sea | collected 2009 | reverse complement strand
TTTAAAATAAAATGAATTATTTTCAATTTTAAAAAAATCATATTTTTTGAGTATTAAAACCACAACACTTTTTACATTCTAACCCTACAACATGAAATTCTGTTTCTGATTTTTCATGACAATCAAAACATGAAACTCTTACTTTCATATCTCTATAAATACCTGGCATAGGATTAGCTAATATAGTAAATCTTTTAATAGTCCATTCCCTTTCTCTATTCCATAAAGATTTTTTACATATTGGGCATGTCTTATTTCCATTAGATTTATATTCATAATAACATCTTGTATGAATAACATGACCACAAATTAGGTCATATGCTCTATCTTTTGCACCATATATTTTTGTTTGACATATAGTACAATTATCATTTCTGAAGTCATAAGTATTACAATGATGAGAATCTTTATCTTCATATAAATGACACTTATGACATTTTTTACAATGATATAGTTTATCATCTTTTTTAGGAAGAACACGGCAAAATCCACAATCTTCACAATGAGTTATTAATTGATTTGACCATAAATTACATATATCACAATATCTATCAGAAAATTTAATATCACATTTAATACAATTATTTGATGTTCCTTGGTCTGTTAAACATACATTACATCTAATTTTATTAATTTTACGAGCTACTGATCTATCTATAATTACATTACATAATTGATTTTCATTATGACATAATCTACATGATACTAATTTATTACAACAAGGTGCATAAAAACTACATTTTCTATTGTAATGTGTGCAATCAGGAATTTCTATTTTTTCTTCCATTTTCTTTAAATAATTTAGACTATTGTTTTTAATAAGTTCTGATATTTTTTTATTCTTATCTGAATTACTTATATCTTCTTTTTGAACTAATCTAATTTTTTCTTGTAATGATAATTCTTTATTATTATTATTATTATTATTATTATTATTATTATTCATAATAATATTTCATATAGAAATAAATTAAAAATTTCAATTTTTATAATAATTATAATAATTGAATAATTAAATTAATGATTTGTTTAAAACTTCGTTAATATTATTAACGATTTCTACTTTGAATGACTCATCAATCAATTTACTATTTCTTTTATTAATTTTGATTAAATCTTTTTCATTACCTTTTGGAATTAGAACAAGTGATACACCTGCTTTTTTTGCACCTTGTAATTTATTTTCTAATCCTCCAATTTTTGTAACTTCTCCTTTCAAATTTATTTCTCCAGTCATTGCAACTTTCCTATTAATTTTTCTATTAGTTAAAATAGAATAAATAGCTAAAGTTAATGCTGCCCCTGCAGATGGACCATCTTTAGGAGTTGCACCATCAGGACAATGAATATGAAAACCCTCAGGTTTTGTTTTCCATTTTTTCAACCAAATATTTCTATTTTCATTATCAACTTTACTCCAAGCTAAACTACATGCTACTTCTATACTTTCCTTAATAACTTTTTCTAAAGATCCAGTTGCTTTTGTTTCTAAAATAGACTTACTTGGGAATAACATAGTCTCAATTGAAAGTAATCCTCCAATACCCATGCTATTTGCCCATAAACCATTAACAATTCCCACAGCATCATTTTTAGGAATTTTTTCACTGTCATATTCGTAATATTCTTTTATTAAATCTTTTATATATTCTTTTTTAACCTTAAATGGAAAATTAACAGTTTTATTCTTGACTTTCCTATTAACTAAATTTCTAACATTTAATTCCCTTGAAATACTGTAAAGAATTTTCTTTAATGATCTTACTCCTCCCTCATGTGTATAATTATCAATTAAAAATTCTAATGTGGAATCTGAAAATATTACACTATTTTCTTGAAGACCAACTTCTTTAAAAATATTAGGTAATAAATAATTTCTAGCAATATTTAATTTTTGAACTGGTATTAAATATTTTGTTTCCACATGTGTTATTCTATCCATCAAAATATGATTTACTTTACTAAAATCATTAAAAGAGAATATAAATGTAACTTTTGACAAATCAAAATCTATACCATGAAAATACTTGTCCCTAAAATGAGAATTTTGTACTGGATCAATTAAATGTACTAAAAAATTCGCAATTTCTTCTCCTTTTGCTGTATTACTAATTTTATCTAATTCATCAAAATAAATAATAGGATTCATACATTTTGATTCTATAATACCTCTTATTATTCTTCCATATATTGATCCTTCGTAAGTATAAGAATGTCCTTCCAAAAATGATGAATCAGTTGCACCACCTAAAGATATGAAAACAAATGGTTTATTCATAGCCTTTGCAATTCCTTCTTTAATCAAAGTAGTTTTTCCATTACCTGGAACACCATATATACCTAAAACATTCCCCTTAGATTTAGGATTAGTAATTTTTTGTACCATCATCCTTACAATTTTTCTTTTTGCTTCATCATGACCCCAAACTGCAGCATTCATTTTATCCTCAAGTGATTTTACAAATTTAGAAACTTCAGACTTTTTGATATCTTTTAAATCTAAACCCTTATGTTTTCCAAAAGGAACTTTTAATATTTCATTTACCCATACCTTTAATTTATCGTTACCATGTAATGAATTAATCATTCTAAAATATTGTTTTATTATATGGTTTTTCTGATCTTTGTTAATTTTTAAATTTACTAATTTAAATAATACTGGTTCTTTTAAACTTATGTCTTTGTTTAAATTTTGTATTTTATCCAAAAAATTTTTTCTAATATCTTTATCTTGACTGCAAAAATATTTTATCGCATCATCAGATACTCCTGCAAAATTCTCCATAATCTTATTATACTCTTTTAAAAATTTTTTATTTAGATTCTTATTTGATTTTGATGAATTTACTATATCTTCATTTGATTCTTTATAATCATATTCAATATCTTCTTCGGGAATATAATCTTCATCATCGTCTACAACAAAATCATCTAACATATAACCAGAATCAGTATATTCATATTCTTCTTCTTCTTCTTCTTCTTCTTCATCTTCATCATCTTGATATTCTTCTTCATCTTGATATTCTTCTTCTTGGTCTTTTTCATCAGAAGTACTTTCATATTCTGAATCATCATCATATTTTTCTACATCTTCAGAATTTTCAACATCTCTGTTATTTTTTTTTCCAAATTCTACAATATCAATTTTAATAATTTTAGATTTTCCTCTAGAATCTACATTTAATTTTTTTTCTAAATTATCTTGCAAATTCTTTAAATATTTATTTATATTAAATTTTCTACCTTTCTCGTAACTTTCTAATTTAATATCTTGAATTAGTTCAATCATAACAGAACATAATGCTAACAATAATAATACAAAGTAATCATCTTTTTTTGATTCTCTCTTAATTTGATTTTTTGTAATCGAAAATGTTAGTTCCAATTTTGATAAAAAATTAGTCAATTTTCTACCAGACAATTTTTGTTCATTAATACAATTGTATATATTTTCAATAGCAGTAAGTTTCAAATCAATTAAACTATTGAAATCATTATCTTTCAATTTATCTGCCTTTCTTTTTTTTGTACTATTAATAAAATTAAGCCAATTACTAATATCAGTATCCATTTATAACTTATATTAATTACTATGATCATTTTAAATCAATTTTTATAAGAGGTATTTAAAAAGAAAATATTGCAATTTATTAAAAATTGTATTTTTTTTTTATAAATATTAAATAATATGGGAATTATTCAATCAAAATTTAATAAAAAAAAAATTATCCCTATAAATCTTGTATCAGAAAATAAAAAACTTAAAAAAAAATGTGATGAACTTGAGATGTTATTAAAAAAATTTAAAAAAGATGATAACTTCGAGTGTTGTGTTTGTTATACAAATAAAATACAAAATAAAAAAATAATACGCTGTAATCATTCAATATGTAAAAGTTGTTATGATTTAATTCCAGACAAAAGATGTCCATTATGTAGAACTAAAATGAAGACTAAAAATAAATATTTAATTTCTATAATCTAAATTTCAATATTTTTCTCATAATTATTATGAAACTCCATTAAAAGGTCAACTTTAGAACTTATTTTATATTTAATTAGACCATAATTATCGACCAATAATGATAATACCTTATCTTTAACTGGTTTTTTTAATTTTAAATCATTTTTACTTATATTTTTAAAATTTTTTGTATTCAAAAAATAATTTTTAACTTTATCATAACATAGTTTCCTTTTAACATTGTAACCATTTTTATTTAGTTCATCTAGTGTTTTATTTATATCTTTATATAATGAATAATATTTGTAAATTATATTTGCACTTACATCATTAATACCTTCTAAATAATCACATCCTAACAATATACAGAATTCAATAAAATTTTCTTGGGTAAAATTTAATTTTTTTAAAATATTCTCTATTTTGATTTCAATAGGTTCATTTTTATAAGATGCTAAATTTCTTATTACATTTGATGATCCAAATGTCAAAATATCCATATCTTCAGTTAACACTCCATCTACAATTCCAATTTTACTTAAATAAGCACATTGTGAATCTGCTTCTTCTGGAGCAACAATATACGGTATCCCAATAGAGGAAAGTAAATTCTGACAATCTGAATAATGTTTTCTTGTTATTTGTACAGTTCTTTTAAAATATTTTATTCTATCTTGTTCTGTTTTTGCCTCTAACATTTTTTGTAAATATCTTTTTCTATTTTCATTTCTGTTTGCTAATAAATTATTCTTGAAAGGAGGTGGTTTACCATCAAAAACAAATATAGGAATTATATTCCTTTTGAGTAATAAAATTGTTTTATTAAATAATCCTAAAATGTGTGAAGTAACTTCACCATTTTTGTTTTTTAAATCTGCACCGGAACTTCTAATTGATATAACTACTTGATATAACAGAATACTTATATCAATTGCTATAATTTTTCCACTATAATCTTCAATCTTAGTTTTATTGACTAATTCAGGATACTCATTTAAAAACTTAAGTAAATTTTTTATCCCCATATGTCTATTCTTTATGTATTTAAATATATTATATTAAATAATCAATTTTTTTAAACAAACAAAAAAATTAGTTATAAAAATATATATAAAAATTTTAATTAATTTCTAAATTATTATATATGCCTTTTCAAATTGTTTCACCATTTGTAATGACTATTGACGGATCTTCTCTCAAATCTGCAATAAAAAATTTTGTAAAAGTACATCACAGTCTTAAGTTAAATAATATAATTGTTGCTGATCAAGATAGACATATTAAAGCAACTTTTAATTATTATAAAAACGATGGAAGAAATAGAGTTGGTATTGATGTATACCCTCACTCACATGGAATTATTGCTACATCACCAATTGTTAGTCCAGTATCATCAATTGTTTCACCAGTAGTTCCTTCAGTATTTAATGTTCCAGCCGTTAATGTTGGTAAAGTAACATCTTCAAGTGGTACTATGGTTGGTAATGACTTAGATATGGGTCCTACATTAGCAAATATAGTTTCACCAATAATGCCAACAATAGTATCTGCAACATCACCAATTGTTACAAAAAAAGGATCAAATGTTTTAGCAACAGCAAACAATGTGGTTGTAACAAATTCAAATTTAATTACTTCAACACCAGTTTCCTTTTTTCCTACTATTGTATCAATAAACTAAATAACTAAACCTAAAAATTTTTCGCTAATAAAAATTTTATTTATAAAATTATAATTTGTATTAGCACATAAGATTAAATAAATAATTGTTTGATCATCTATTTTTTCTCCTATTTTTTGTAAAGAAATATCATTATTATTTATACAACCATTAATTCTATCTTTTAAGTTCTCTTTTCCGTATAACCATTTTATTTTTAAAATTTTTTTGTATTCATAATTATTTGAACTTAAAAAACCATATTTTGGTTTTACATTTAAATTGATTAACTTATCTAAACAAATAGTAGCCATAATTGGTCCTTCTATTTTATTTACTAAAACATTATCTATATGTATAGATTTTATTATTACACTTGTTTTGCTTTTATTATACAAAAATATTTTATCATTCACTTTTATATTTCCAGATTGTAAAAAACCAGATAGTGTCCATCCCAAATCAGGATGTGGAAAAGTTTGTAATATTAAAAAATTATTACTATCTTTTTTTTTTTTTACAATATTAATTTTTTTACTTTTATTTAAATTTATTTTATTTTCAATAAAATCTAAAATATCACTTTGTTTTATTGGATTTGACATATTTATATAAAAATTATTATTATTATCATTATGTAAATCAATTTCTATCCATTTAATTCCATTTATATTAGCATATTCTAAATAAATATTTTTTCTAGACCATTTACTATTAACAAAATATAATATTGCATCTAATTTTATACTTGTTAGTATTTTATTTAATGTTTTAATATATAATATATCACCTGGTGTATCAAAAAATACATATTTTATATCTTTATAAATATAATATTTATAATTAAATGATGAAGATTTACCCGTTTCTAATTCATGTTTATGATTTAATATAAACATTCTTGATTCATCAGATAATTTATTATTAATTAAATATGATAAGAATGTTGTTTTGCCTATACCAGTATCTCCTAATAATAATATTCTACGTTTTTTATATTTTTTTAATAATTCTATTTTTTTAATTTCTATTTTATAATAATATTTTTTTCCTAATTTAATTTTTTGAATATTATTTATTTTAGAATTAGAATCAATGCACATCTTTTTAATATTTTCTATAGATATTTTAATATCATTTCCTTTTATTCCTGAAATTTTTCCATCATCTTCTACACCTATAAAATAAAATGCTACTCCAAGACCTTCACTTAAACGCCATTTTAGTTGTGATAATAATTCTTCATGTCTTTCTTTTGTTAAAAATTTAATATATCTTTTATATTCAATATTACCACTCTCTACTTCTGGTTCTAACATTTAAAATTATAAGTAATATAACTTTATACTAATAATAAAAAAAATGATATTTTGATATTTAAATGATAAATATCAATATAACTAATGCCTAAAAATATATGTATTTTATATACTGAAACTAATGGTTTACACAAACTTGATGAACCTGTTAGTAAGAAAAATTCATTTGGTTTTGCAAGATTGATATGTTTAAATTATATAATTGGTTATAGAAAAGATGGTGGTTTTAAAGAATTAAAAAAAGTAAGGAATATATTGAAACCTAAATGTATTAACTATAATCTTGATGCAGTTAAATTTCATAAAATAAAACAAAATAAGGCTGAAAAAAAAGGGATTGAAAATACAAAAGCAATCAAGGAATTTCATAATGATCTTAAAAATGTAAAAATTATTGTATCGCATAATTTACCATTTCATATTAGAGCTATTCAAGTTGAATTGTTTAAAACATGTACTTATATAAATTTTGATAATTATATTTTAATTGATACTATTAATTTTTATCATAATTACGGATTTTTAAAATTGAAAAAATTAGCTAAAAAAGTTTTGAATGAAGACTATGAAAATAAAAAACCAAAATATAATACTTTTATTATCAAAGAAATCTTCATGAAATTGTATGACAATTATGAAAAAAATGTTTTAAAATTAAGATCTTAAAAGAAAATCTAGAAAATTAAAACTTTTAATTTTTTTTTTATCTTCTATGAAAATTATATCTTTACTATCTGTATCCTCAAATTCTATTATTAAATCAGTAATAATTTCATCTAATTCATTATTATTTAAATTTTTTTTATGAGTATTAATTTTTTTTAATTTTTTTTTTGATTCTAATAAATCATTTTTATTTTTGACTTCTTTTAAATATTTTTTATTTTCATATTTTAATTTTTTAATATTTTTTTTACTGATTAAAAAATACGTAATAAATATCGATGTCAAACTAAATATATATGGATTCATATCATTTTTAAACATATTATAACTAAAACATAAAAAAAATATTATTTTGAAACATAATTAAATGATTTAAAATAAAATAATATTATTCATATATAGATGGGATATCTTGAAATTAATCAATTATCTGAATTGATTAAAGATTCTATACCTTGTAAAAAATTAAAAATATTAGGTGAAATTTCAAGTCCAAAATTATCACAAGGTAATATGTATTTATCTCTAAAAGATAAAAACGCAAGCATTAACGCTATTATATTTAAAAAATATTTAGAAAACATTGATGAAGATATTAAAGAAGGTGATAAAGTAATAGTAAAAGGTAGATTAAATTATTGGGAAAAAAATGGTAGTATTAGTATTATAATAATTAAAATTATAAAATATATGGGAAAAGGTGATTTCAACAAAATATATTTGGAAAGGAAAAAATTATTTGAAAAAAAAGGATATTTTTTGGATAAACATAAATTAAAGATTCCTGTTATTATTAAAAATATTTTGATTTTAACAGCTAAAACTGGTGCTGCATTACAAGATTTTATATTTACTTTAGAAAATAATAATAGTAAATTAAAATATGAACTGTTAAATATAACTGTTCAAGGTAAAAACTGTTCTAAAAATATTTGCGAAAAACTTAATGATATTGATAAAAAATATGATTTAATTGTAATTACTAGAGGAGGTGGCAATAAGGATAACGATTTATTTCAATTTAATGATGTCAAATTAATAGAAACTGTATTTAATTTTAAACAACCAATTTTAAGTGCAATTGGACATCAGGTTAATGAAGTTCTTTTGGATTTAGTTGCAGATGCTAAAGCTCCAACACCATCTTTAGCCTCACAATTTATAATAGATCAAAATAAAAAATTTATTAAAAAAAATAATGATTATTTAAATAAAATTTATAGAGACTTACATTATAAATTAAATAAAAAAAGTAAAAAAATTAAAAAATATACAGAAAGATTAAATGATCAAAAAAAATATATTATTAGAACTTTACAAAGAATAAAAGATAATTACTTGAGAATAATTATAAATTTCCCAAATTCTAAATTAAGAAAAATAAATAATCTTTATAATATATTTTATAAACATTCAAAAATATTTATAGAAACTAAATACAAAACAAAAGAAAAATTAAAAAATCAAATGACTAATCATTTAAAAATGTTAGAAAACTTTAAAAATTCTATTAGTATTAAACAAGATATTAGTTTATATTCTAATGGTAAAAAAATTATTTCACCATTAAAATTAAATAAAAAAATAATTAAAAATAAAAAAATTAAACTTATTTGGGATAATTTTGAATATAATGCTAATTTAACATTAGATAAAGTTATAATAAAACAATTGAGTTAATTTCTAAATATATATTTTAATTTAAAAAAAGTTAACTTAAATATCAAAAAGAAAGATATTGAATTTTAATAATTGTGAATTGAATTGGAAAATTGTGGTCTTGATTTTTAAATCGCAAAAATGATCAAGTTAAGATATACTACCGGTGTATTTATTTTTTTTATAATTTTTTTATTTTTTAAAAATATAAATAATTACTTTATGGAAAGAAATTATTTATTTTAATATTTTTAATTAAATATTATTAACTAATAAATTTTATACTTCTAATGATAAATTATCATCTTCATCAGGAATATTTTTTATGTCTTTTAATTTGTTTCTATTAAAAATACATTTTCTATTTTTTCTAGAATATACTTCTTCGTCTTCATTGTCATGTTCATTATGTTTGTATTTCCTAGACTTTTTACGTTTTTTATATTTTTTCTTTCGTCTAATAGATTTTACAGGATTACTAAACGCACTTACTGACATAACATTTAAATGTGGTTCTAATGGTGGAACTTTATAAATATGGTTTTTAGGACAATCAGTCGTGACATAAGTCTTATAATCTGATACTACAGTATCGTCACTGTAATAGTTTTCTTCATCACTGAAAAATTCAGATTCATATGTTGATTTTATTATCTTTCTTTTACGATTCATTATATTTTGATTAACTTATTATAATATTTATTTTCAATTTTTTTAAAATCTATGAATTTACACAAGTTTAAATTATATTATTTAAAAGTATATTATTATTTATTAAATATATGAGTAATTTAAAAAAAATACAAGATGATATAAAAAAATTAGAAAACATTAGTGATTTCACTCTGAAAATAAAATCAATGAAAAATATTAAAAAAAATATTAATAATGAGCAAGAAAATATAAAAGAACTTAAAGATAAAATAGAAGATTTAAAACCTACTGAAAATAAAAAATATTTGGATCTAACTATTGATCAAATTCAAGAAAAAATAGATAATTGTGAAAATTTTAATGAAAAAATAAATCTTTATAAACATTTATGTTTTGTTATTAATAAAATAGAAAATGAATTATTTAGTAAAACAAATAATTCAGATTCAGAAGAAATAGATTATGAATCAGATTCTGATTAAAATGTTAAATTCAATTCTTTTATACTATCCTTCAAACTCTTTCCTTCATCTATGATCCAAGAAAATATAATCTTATCACTTTTTTCTATATGTAATGCTCTAATACGTTTTACCCTTTCATTATAATCAATAATTTGTTTTAATGCATTAATTGGTGTATTAAAATATCTAATTATTCCATGATCTAAATTTACATCATCTTCATTCCAAATAGTAGCACTATACAAATTTTCATCATTATCTTCATCATTTTGTTCATCACTTTGTTCATTATTTTGTTCATTATTTTGTTCATTATTTTGTTCATTATTTTGTTCATTATTTTGTTCATTATTTTGTTCATTATTT
>MDTB01139669.1_pt1 | contig 10755 bp, 15 predicted proteins | sample 811161 | NCBI WGS metagenome assembly MDTB01 (sample SAMN05326650, study PRJNA326480) | marine metagenome | isolation source: seawater | place: Mediterranean Sea | collected 2009 | reverse complement strand
TGCTGCACCGAAGACAGCGTTAGCTTTAGTTGCGCCTTTCACGACCCTGCGACCTGTAGAAGATGACGATTTTTTGCTTTTAGATGAAGCAGAATATATTTCTGGATGCTCTCTCAAATATTTATTGTTACCTTCCACTCTTAAATTATAAGCATCAAATATTTCTTTATTCGTAACATCTAATTCTTTTGCGACGGCCTTAAGAAAAGTATTTATCAGTTCTCTATCCGCTTCTTCGGCAATATGCATGCGCATGTTTAACATGCAATTCATTAAAATCCAGTATGGTTGTGTTTCTATTTCCTGGACTGCATCATCGTCTTTGTAAGGGATATGACCGTCTGGGAAATTACTAAGATAACTTTGAGCAACTTGTTCTGCAAATACTTCAACTGTTATTTTTCTATTCGAAAATCTTTCACGCGATTTCAAAAAATCATGGGCGAAATTGAGTCTTTGTCCTCTGTCTTTTTTCTTGCTACCCCAGCCAAAGCACGAACCTCTAGATTCAATAGAAATTGTTAATACCAGTAAAATGAGACATAGCAGTCTTTGTTTCATTTAGAGTCTCCGTAGATATAATTATTGTTTTGATATCACTATACTTGAGTAAGAGTTGTGACAAGAAGAATGTGAAGGTTGGGAGGTAATTACTCTGAGGATTATTGTTGGAAGATATTTAATATAGATTAATAGCTGTAAGGAATAGGCTTAACAAACTTTATTTTTCACAGCGGTAGAAATTATACAGCTTTTGATACTAAATAACATGATTAATAATTGTTACAAAGGGATTAGCTTGGAAACAGAGTTAGATATAGATGGATTTCTTGAGGACCTAGAGAAAATACAAAAGCAGGTAGATTATGCCTGTAGTAGGGCGATTAATGATGCTGCATTTAAGCTTCAGAAGGACACTGTTGAAAGAATCGAGAATGAGAATACAATGCGGTCTAAATGGCATAAGCCTCGTAACAAGCTTGGGGTACATGTTAAGAAAAGTAATAAGAGAAACTTAGAGGCGACTATAAGTGTGGATGCGCCTTTTGCGAATGACATGGAAGAGGGTAGGGTTTTAAAATCGTCATCTTCTACAGGTCGCAGGGTCGTGAAAGGCGCAACTAAAGCTAACGCTGTCTTCGGTGCAGCATCAGATGCTGGTCTTTTCTAATTAGAGATAATACAAAGGAAAATGAAAATGAAAAAGTTATTGCTGATGTTACTAGTATTACTAATTTCAAATGAATCCCACGGAGCATGCTTTGGCTGGGGAAGTAAGAAAAAAGAAGAGGGTCCATTACTAAAAATTATAGAAGACGAAAATCCCAAGTTAAGCTTTGTCTTGACTTTCAACAATTCTGAAAGACCGCTAAGAGCGGGACAAATATCAATTGGTGAATTCTCTGCTCATATTGCTAAATACTACCTTCAGCTATTCTCTGAAGGGATACCGTACGATCCCGAGGCCGGAGAAGAAGACCCAGGGCCTTATTGGATCATAGCGAGTTGCATAATCACTTATCACACTTTTAAAGGTGCTGAAGCCGACAGGGAAATTAGATCTGCTTTCATAAAGGCATTTGCTGAAGCACTCAGCATCGAGCACCAAGAATTCATTGACGCATATAATTTACAAGTAAAAAGACACAATGAAGGTTGGGAAGAATACAAAAGAAAGCACCCAGAAGAATTTCGCGAAACAGGCGATTCAAAATCGTCATCCTCAACAGGCCGCAAAGTCTTGAAAGGCGTAATAAAAGCAAACGCTGTTACTAACGCCGCATCCGCAGCAAATCTATTTTAATCTTTTCATCTATCAAGTATCGAGGAAGTAGCACTATCCTTCCTCGATACATCACTTCCCCCACTCAAATACGCTTAAAGTAGTTCACTTTTCTTTTTCAACATTTTGCTAACAAAATCAAATACTGTTCCCTCTTTCTTATTTCCAATAGATCCAATGTCAACAGTTATAGATTCAGAATAATCACCATACTCTATCGTAATTTCAATATTAGTTACATCTTTATTCGCATTTCGAACGTTAATGACATCAATTATAGCTTTTGCCTCATTGTTATGAAATATATGTAAATTAATCAGCGAAGACATAAAAGTTGGGAAAAGTTTATAAAACTCAGGAGGCGCTGTTGATTCATACTTCAAAACAGCATTAAATTCTTTCATCTTTTTGGCCGAAGCTAGAACGCCTACAGAAGAAACTTGCTGAAATATAAAAAATGCAAATATAAACAAAGAAAGCTTTCGAATTTTCATAAAAAATAGTCCTTAAATAATTAGTTTTAATAAATTAAGGTCTATTCCTTACAATAATTCAATTTCACAACATACAGTAATTAATACGGTGCTGCCGCAAAACATCAATTTTTTATCAGAGGAGAAAGCACGTATCAAGAAAAAACAAAATTATGACACTTTTAAAATATCACTCCACCTAGTAGTATAACAAGGCGACTTGAACTCTCTGGCCATCCACCAAGTACTATTGAGCCCACAGGCAGCAGACTTCAAAGTATTCTTGCCTTCCCTACTATTGATATTATCCATAGTACTCATAAGTACATCATCCTTCTTTGAATCAACCTCATCAAAGAAGTTGACCTGGCAAAGTTCTTTATCTCTTAAATCACTTAAACTAATTCCAGTTTTTTTATATTCAAAACCTGGTCTATAAATGCTTTCTAAGATCTCAAGCCCTTCAGTAATTAACTTCCTCGTATCTGAAGTTCCAGAAAGGAAATTTTTATTGCCAAAATTATAATACTGAGGAGTATTCTTAAAAGGATTAGTCCTTATATATACCGTTAACTTAGTCGCAATTGAACCCTGATTTCTTAGCTTTTCTGCCGCTGTAGTAATATAGTTCGCGATAGACTCTCTGAGATCTTCCAGGTCAAATACAGGTCTTCCAAATGTCCTAGACGATATAATTTGCTTCTTCTTCTCTACATACAAACTAAGTGGAAAACACTTTATCCCTTGTAGCTCTTGCTTTATTTGAAGCCCAACTTTAGTCAGTAGCTTTCCAATAAGCCTCTCATTTTTAAAATCCCTAAAGTCTTTAGCATTTTTGATACCCAAAAGCCTAAGCTTGTTAGCAGATTGACGACCAATACCCCAGATATCTTCAATAGCAACGATAGATAACGCTCTGTCATGAAAACGTGTCTGAGTAAGGTCTACAACTCCATTAGCTTTAACGCTTTTTTTTGCGATATGATTAGCTAATTTTGCCAAAACCTTAGTTTGGGCAATTCCCACACTCACAGGTATATGAACATCTTGAAAAACCTTTTTCTTGATGGCCGCACCATAGGTATTTAAATCTAAATGACCAAACCCATCCAAATTTAAAAATGCTTCGTCAATAGAATAAACTTCCATTTCAGGCGTAAACTGAGCTAATATTCCCATTACTCGAGAACTCATATCTGCATAGAGAGCATAGTTCGACGAAAAAAAAGCAACGTTATTTCGCTTTATAATGTTTTTAATTTGGAACAATGGTTGCGCCATCTTAATATTTAGCTTTTTGGCAGAATTAGTTCGGGAAACTACACAGCCGTCATTATTGGACAGAACAACTACTGGTCTTTTTTCTAAATCTGGTCTAAACGCTATTTCGCAAGAGCAATAGAAAGAATTGCAATCAACTAAAGCAATCGCCACCTAAATCACCTGAGATCCCTGTGGACACTAGTTACAACTCCTCTTATTTCAAATTGCATACCATCTACGATTTCTATAGGGGAAAACACAGGATTGTCTGGAACAAGCCTTATGGAGTTCTTTTCTTTATAGAGTCGCTTCATCGTGAACTCTCCATCCAAAACGGCCAAGACAATGTCTTTATGCTTAGGTTGCAACGACCAATCCACAAGCAAAATATCGCCATCATGAATGGTTTCTCTCATGCAGTCACCCTCTGCCTCAACTGGAATCGTAGAGCGCGAATTGCTGACGAACTTCTCATCTAAAGAAAGAAACCCCTCTTTATAGTCCTCCGCAGGACTCGCAAAACCACAACTAACCTTGTTGAAATACTTTGGCAGGATCACATTCGACCTACTAGGGTTAAATATGTCCTCAAATAGCTCCTCTGTGACAGTCTCAGAAGGCGCAGAAGCATAGATAGCAATCCGTTCAACCATCTCTCTAACAGTGCCAAATGGATGATCTAGAAGGTATTTCTTGGCGTTAGCAGGTAGTTCAACACCTGACTCCTCTTGCTCAACATTAAATATTTTCTCTTTTAGCTCTCTATTTGGAAATTTCTGGTTAAGAATCTCTTCACTCTGTAAATCTATCGTCACACTTACACCTTCTGTATTATACTAGGAGCGTTATAGCGCACCATTAATACTAAAAATTTTGTTAATTAGAAAGGAGTTTTCCCAAATGTGCTTCTCAACCGAGATTGACTCAAATATCAAGACGCTCTCAAAGAGATTTAAAGCTCAAGCTGACAAGACTGCCTATGATCATTTTAACAAATTGATGAAAATCCAAAAAGGCAAAGATGGACCAGAGAAGATAAAAGAGATATTTAATCAAAAAAGGAAGAGTAAGCAGTTTGTTAATATTCCCGGGAAGGATAATAGAGTTTTCCCTAACTACTTTGCTCCTGTAATTATCTCAGTTAATGGACAAAGACTAATTCGACCTATGAGGTATCGCATAAGACCAAAAAATAGTCTTGAAGAGATACCATCTAAATACAACGTCTTTAATGCCAGGCTAGACTCTCTTGAGAAAAGAAAAACTTGGAACACAATATTCGGTATCACCCATGGCATATTCCCCTTCAAGTCGTTCTTTGAATGGGTTGAAGATAACGGCAAAAAAAGACTTATCAAGTTCACTCCAAACAATCATAAATTGATGTGGGCCCCATGTCTCTATGACACTTGGTCTAGTGTTGATGGACAGATCAGTATCGAATCGTTCGCCATTATCACTAACGAACCACCAAAAGAAGTTCACGAAGCGGGGCATGATAGATGTCCAATATTTTTAAAGGAAGAGAACATAGAAAGCTGGCTTGCGCCAGCTAACACTTCTAAAGACAAGCTATATGAAATTTTGGGCGAAAAATGCCAAACTTATTTCAATAATGAGTGGGCAACCATGAGTTGAGCCACTAAAACTCACCTTTATAGTAAATCCTGAATTCTCCTTTGTTCCAATCGAGGTCTTCCATTGTGCCACGAAACTCTGTTCCTCTATGAGAAGCAGTAGCTTTGTACATTACCCCTTTCCTATTTAGGTAAGTGAACTTCTCTTTAATAGGGTCAAATGCCCACACTCCACTTTCAAATGTAGTTGAAAAGGTTCCATCTTTCTTTATTTCAATAATATCGAATCTAGGCGCAGCTCCTTCCCAAGAATACATTAAACGCCAAGAGCCAACCATGGACTCTCTTGTCATACCTCCCCTGAAATCATCCAACATAAGACAATCTCCTGACCATGAAAATTCGGCCGAAATATACTTGTCACTTCCGGATTGTCTGACACCCGCTAGGGTCACACCTGAATGTGACGATCTCTCAACACTTGCCTCTGAAAAATCAAACCCAGCAGAATATAAATTTAGAACATTCAAAAAAGAAAACACAAACACTAATTTACTCACTATAACTCCTATGTTTTGATAGCTAAAAAATAAGATTGCTATCCCTGTTTAACTTGCCTATAACTAGATCAACATCCTCAATACAGGTTGCTACAAAACCTATCCCTCCAGATGAATTAACTTGGTCTAGGAACTTCTTTTGATCCACGGAAACTCGCTTTCTCGTCTTGGGAGTCTTCACCTCTATAGCGACAAATTTTCCATCTAGAACACCGAGAATGTCTGAAACGCCTTTAACTATATGAGGGTTAAAGTTACGCCTATATTGCCTTCTTACTGGGTCATAAATACCAACAGTGTTCACTTTAAAAAAGTACACCTTGTCTCTAGGCAAATCATACAAATAATCTAGAATATCTCTTTCAATATCTTTTTCTTTCACAAACAAAACACTAGAGAAAAAAATAGGTACTTTCTACCGATGTGAAAAAGATTTTTTTAAGAAAAATTTTAGGGCATAATATAATCGAAATATTCAAATTTTGACTTTTAAAAGTGAGGTGTAATGCACAAATATCTAATTATCTTGGCAGGATTATTAATATCCTCAGTAAAGGCAAAAAGCATTAGGTTCTGTAAAAATTCGTCTTCATGTAAAACTTTAAATTTGGCAAAGTTTAAAACCTTAAAAGAAAGGAATTTATATAATATTTATCGCAAAAATTATTATACTTACCAAGGCGTTGATTTATTAGATGTTTTGGTCAAAGCATACGGAAAAGATTGGCAATCTCATAAAATAATAATGTTTAAAAGTAAAGATGGGTCAATACAATCATCAAGTATTGAGGATATTCTTCATCACTCAAGAAGAAAAAATAAAGTTGGATTTTTGAGCATAAAAGAGAAAGGCAAAAAGGGATTTTCTTCATTTGTTCGGGCCGGGAAAAATATCAACCCAGCACCAGCTTATTTAGTTTGGACTAATTTTTCAGAGACCTCTCGGAATCACTATGCATCACCGTTGAAATGGCCATATCAGTTAATAGAAATAAATCTTAGATAATGTTCAAGGTGCGCATTAAAATTCAAGGGCCAGGAGATAAATCACCCTGACTCTGCTGTATCTAGAAAATATAAAGCAACCTTATATTTTAAGACTCGTTAGGTAAAAATATACTAATTAATCTACCAAACATTGATTTCCCAGCAAATCTAGAAGTTCTAAGCATTTCACGATTTTGCTCACGCTCTAATCTGCGCCTTTTTCCATAAGGGTCATAAGGATATGGGAATTCTTTTTTCCGCTCTTCATATTCTTTATCCCGCATACTTTCTATTAATCTTCTTTTTTCTTCAAAATTTCTATGGTCTCGCTCGAGTCCTTTTACTTTTTTAGTAAGCTTTCTTATGAAGCTATTCAGCGGAACATTTTCGTCTATAAGACTCTCCGCAGTATGTAACTCCTCTAGAAGGTGATAAGAGTCATTATACTTTTTTAGAGACACTTTAGTGTATATTCTTATTGGGAACTTAGAGTGGTCTATGCCTGGCTTATTTCTTGGGTCATCGGCCTTCATTTCGACTTCGCCTATTACTTCACCATTTTGCCTTTTGTTGTGGATTTCAATTAGCTCAAGTCGTAGAGCTTTCAAGTCACTTATCATCGATTGATAATCAACCCTTTCCTCTAATCTATAGTTCCTGCGATACCTCGATATTTGATCCCCATACTTCTTATGAACTTGCTCCCATATTTCATCCCTTATTTTGGTTACTTCTTCACTTCTTGCATTTATGGCCTCTTCACTTTCACTCTCAGCAATTACGTCATCGAGTCTCTCAAGTTCCCGCCTATATTCTTCCATCTTACGCTCGTGAGCTTTTTCTTCATCAGGTTTTATATAATCTTGAATACGTGCTCTTGTTTTTCTAAAAAATGTACCTAAAGCACTTATATTACTTGATGGATAGTATTTAAGACCAGCAAGAAATATAGCTCCTCCAGATACCAAGGCAATAACAGAGCCTCTAAAAAAAATGCGTGGGTAGTTTGTCTTAATTTTTACATATTTTGATGGACCTAATTCATTGAATAGGACTATAAAGTTATGGATCTCCTTTTCATTATACTTATGCCTCGATTCAAAAAAAGCTTTTATCAGGTAGTAGAGCTTATTTTCTACTTCTGACTTGTTCGGGAAAAGGTCGAATGAAATACTCTGGAGAAATTTTGAAATTGATTTTACATTACCGCCAATATAAATATATTCACTGTTCTCTTTTTCAGGAAATACTAACTTTAATCTTGGCCCAAAAATTTTACCGTTTAATTTGTATACCTGGTAATCGATTACCTCAGCTTTATCCTTAGAAATGGCCATGCCATTCATAAATAAAAATAAAAGTGTAAATAGTGTAAATTTCTTCATAATAGTAAATCCTGATAACTTAATTTTGAATGACTCTAGTTCACCCCTAAAAGGGCCTTCCTTTCCATACCAATCGCCTTCAGCTCTTTTAAATATCTCTTCTTAATATCGTCTTCTTTCCTCTTAACGAGCTCTAGTCTTTTCGCAAGGTCCTCGGACTCTTTTTTGATAATTACTTCGTCCTGATACGCACCAAATACACGTATAAAGCCAAGAACAAGCCCTAGACCTGTAGAAATTAACATTCCATTGGTGAATGTGTTGATTGGATTATTAGATTTACACGTTTTGTAGATAGTGACGAACATCCCGATTGTAGCAACCCCAGAAACACCTTCCCAATATCGTTTGACGTAGTCAGTGAAAGTCTCGGTTTTCTCTCGCTTAAAGAATACGGACTCGTTTGAATCTTCTTTAGCAATGGCCGAAAAACTAAATGTAATTGTTAGAATAAAAATTAGTAATTTCTTCATAAGTAAATTTCCTTTTAATCTTTCGACCCACGCTCCATGGGAGAGAGAGTTATACCCTAGATATGCGCACAGGGTCAAAGAAATACTGCATCTACGTGTGATTTTCTTCAACCCCTGTATCTTTTACAGAGCGCCTATAACCTCGTGTTTTCAAACATTTATGCTGCTTTTGCGCCAACATTAGATGTTTTTGATACATTGAGTGAATACTTAAAGTAGTCTCCCCTTTTCTCGGCGCGAAGATATCCGTTATTCTCCAACACACAGATCGAGCTTGTCACCACGGCCGGGCTTAGATTCAAAAAGTAGGCGATATCCCCTGCTACTTGAGAACATGTACGGTTCTCTAGAAAGAAGTGGAATACTTTAAATAAATTTCCTGCAAGGGCCTTTCTGATCTCGTCCACCGTCTTTCCAGCAACCAATACCCCTGAGTTAACAGTCACATCAGGTGAAATTTCGTCATTAATTGTAATAATAATCGCTCTTGGATCTTCATCTAGTTCAATCTTCCTCTTAATAATCAAAGATAACTCTAATAGCTCAGCAACTACCTCGTAAGTATGTTTTGATTTAGACCCTATCAGCCTCCCTAGATCACATATTCTACCAACAAAAGCTCTCTCTTCTAAAAAGTAGTGCAATAACTTAAATGCCGCTGGCGTTAACTTTTTTCTTGCTTCTTTAACTGTCATCTTCATAAATCCTCCAAATGAAAAATAACTGCTAGGCCGGATATTATTCTGTCGGTAATAGTGCCTAGCAGTTAAATCAATTTAAAACGGAATATCACTTGTATTAAAGTCATCAAGTGAATTTGTTAAATCCTTAACTTGCATATCCTCAAATCCATTCTCTGTCTTACTCTCTTTCTTTCCTAGAAAGATTACCTTTTTGGCCTTAACAGAGACATCCCGCCTCTTCTCGCCATCCTTCTCCCAGTTTTCAACGTGTAACCTGCCATCCAGATAAATATGAGCACCCTTCTTGAGATGCTGATTACAAACTTCAGCTAACTTGTTAAAAACTGAAATTTTATGCCAGTCAGTCCTTTGAATGCCTTCTTTCGACTTATAATTAGTCGCCAGTGTAAAGTTACATACCTTAAACGAACCCATGTCTTTTAGCTCAGGCATCATCCCTATATGTCCTATAAGCCTAACTTCATTAACGTCCATATCTACTCCCCATTTAATGCCAGCTCTCGCCTGGCTAGCTTTTTTTGTGCTTCTTCAAAACAACCTAACGTTCCCTCTGTCTCGACAGAAGGTGAAGGCAATTGTCCATGACCATACCAATCATACTTAGAAACTGTTCCGTCTTCATAAACTTCTGCGGCCCCTACTGCTGCAACTTCACCTTCTGCATAAAGATTAATGCACCGATAATGCTTTATACGCTTGGTCACCTTTTCTTCACGGCCATTGCTTCCGCAACTAGCAAGGGATAGGCAGATAAGTGCTAATAATACTAAATTTCTCAACTCAAACTCCTTTGTTCCAAAGAGCTACACGCTCTCCAATTGTTTCATCTATAAGAAAATAGCTTTCATCTTTAAAAATATCTGTCCTGTCCTTGTCGGCAATTGCGTAGTGATCCTGGTTCAAGCGAAAACTCATCGTGAGCTCATACTCAAAGCCATCTCTCATTACAGATTTAAGACCAACTTTACTTACACTAGTCTTCTTCCCATCAGTATCAATCGCGTAATCAGATTTAGTCCTACCAGTTACAATTACGTGTTTAGAGCATTCGATAATTGAATTAATAAACCTATTGTGAAGAGGAGTTACTTTTGACCAATCTTGAAAGCGACCACCAGCTCTTGTATGAATATCAAGACAACCACCCTCACCTTCCCATTCGTGAGAAATGGAATCGATGATGATAACTTCAATGTCTTGTTGAGCTTCTAAATACTTAATCGCCTCGACGTATCTTCCTGGGTAAAATGGCTTTGAAAGAGAACAGCATTTAAATGGACCTAGATTGGCATATAGCTGAGCTGACCCTTGTTCTGTATCTAAGACAACTACTTTCCCGTAGTCTCCTGTAAGACCCTTAGCAAACCTCAGGGCCGACATGGTTTTACCTGATCCACTGGGACCAAAGAAACCAACTCTTAGCTTGGAATGTTCGCGTTTAGCGGTTTCAATTTTAAATTCAGGCAAACTCATACAACCACCTGTCCGCTTATACTTCTGTCACTTTTAAAATCTGTGTGGTTGATTCTCCTAAGACCAGAAGATGTAAC
>MDTB01220440.1_pt1 | contig 10756 bp, 13 predicted proteins | sample 811161 | NCBI WGS metagenome assembly MDTB01 (sample SAMN05326650, study PRJNA326480) | marine metagenome | isolation source: seawater | place: Mediterranean Sea | collected 2009 | reverse complement strand
ATTTTGTTCACTGTCAGAGACTGCACACCTCAAATTTAAATCATCTGGACGTAAAAAATTAAATAAATCAATTGAAAATTGACTAAAGTCAATATTTATTCCTCTCCACTTATTTAAATACAATAAATATGTATTGTTTCTATTTATTGGATGGAAACACCCTACATCGACATAAAATCCATTGGTTTTATTTTTAAAATAACTCAAGATATTTGAGTCTTCTTTATTCATTGAATAACTCTTTTTTTTTAAGAAAAATTTATTTTTAATATAAATATTGTGAAGTATATGGATTTTTTTTTTTAAAAAAGAAAACAAAATCTTTAGTTATTTAATATTTTTTTTTTTGCTTTATCAAATTCTTCTTGGGTCAATGCTCCGCTTTCAAATAAATCATTCAATTTTTCAAGTTCATTAACTATTTGATCATTATTTGAAAATTTATTTACTTCTTTATATTCATTTGTATCTTGAGGTTTATTATCAGCTTTATCTTTAAAACCTTTCATTATCGCTTTACTGCCCAAATAACAAACAAATACTAAAATAGGTATTACTAATGCAAAAAAAATTATTTTTTCCATAATTTATTCTTCATCCTCATCTCTCCATCCTTTTTGATACATTAAGTACGCTGCTAATATTACGCAGAAGGTTCCTGCTATCATTCCATAATCAAAGCCTACCTGTTTGTCATAAAGATACCAACCTAACTGGGTTGCACCGATAGGTATAACTGTAAGGATAAGCATTATAATTGCTATACGAAATTCATATCGAGGTTTTTTCATTTTTATTATACAAATCTATAAACAATGCATTAATTTCTTCAATAAATTGTTCATCTTCATAAAGAAGCTCCTCTGCTTTTTCTTTATAATGATATTTTAGATCTAACATATTTTTAGAGTCTAAATTTGCTAATTTAACTGCCTTTTTAACATAATCATCGATATTATTAGAGATTGGAGGATTTTCTATTTTCATTTGCTTATAAGCACCCGAGACAATTTTACTTTTTAGATTTTGGGTAGGAAGCGTAACGGTAGGGGTTCCATAATACATTGACTCATGAAAACTGTTTCCAGCTCCAAAATATAAGGTATCAAGTAGAACTGATGCTTGTCCACATTTATGAATATAATCATCAATACCAAGTTCATCTAAAAATTCGATCTTATCATAGCTATTTGGGATATTTTTTTTTAATCTACTTCTTAGTTTTGAACCTAAATTTTTATTATCTATTAGAAATAATTTTGCTTTATTATCATCTGATAGAATCTTTTTTAAGATCTCATCAAAATGGGGATGAAATTTAATCATGCTCTGAGAGCAAAAATATATTCTTGATTTAGAAATCTCCTCATTATTAAGTTTTTTTTTAACTTTTGGTTTATAGAAATACATTGGTAACTTTTTTAAATAAATAATTTTTTCTGAAAACATCTCATTATCACGATTTCCTTTTAAGAAATCAGAACTTATAAAATAGTCAATTGAATCATTTGCGGAAGTAATTGGATGTCCCCAACTAGTGATTTGAATTTTTGCAAATCTAACAAATGATAAATAATAAAATTCTGTTGACATTCCAATTTCAGGAAAAAAAACAATATCTAAATTTTCATTTTTAATATCAACTATCTTTTCTGAAAAATTTTCATCTAAAATAATATTTTTTACTCCAAGGGTAATCTCAGAGTTCAAAAATTCATTAAAAATCGGTGTTTTTTTTGTATTTTTAGAATGAAAAACTATAATCTCAAAAATAGATCTATCTAATTTAAAAATTAATCCTTTAAACAATTTTCCAATTGTATGATTTGAAAAGAATTGTGAAAAAAAACCTATCTTAATTTTACTGTTCTTTTTTTCAGTTAATAAAGATTTATTCAATTGAGGATAAATTTTTCTTAAAACCTTAACTACTTTCTTATTTATCTCTAAATTATCAAATTGATCATACGATAAATTAAAAATTGGAGGCTCTAAAATATTTTTATCTAAATCTAATTCAACATGAGATAGACTCAAAATTTCATCTAAGTTTTTATTAATTTCGTCTCTATTTTTATCAATTTCTTCCTGAGTACTAAAAAAATCAGGGTATATTAATTTATGATAAATATTATAATAATTATTACTTTTAGTAAAAGTAGTCTTATTATCTAAGAAAAGTTTTAGTTCATTAACTTTGTTTAAATTTTTTAGAACTTTAAATTTTAGATCATTTAAATCTTTATCATCAATATTTTGATTTTCTAATTTTATTAAAACTTCATTTGATTTTTTATAATTTTTATTTAAAAAATAGATTAGAGCTAAATTTTTTAATATTGATGATCTTTTAGGAGAATACTTTAAAGCTTCTTCAAAACTATTTTGAGCCAAATCAAGTTTTTTTTCTTTATAAAAGTTTGTACCTTTTTCAAATAATTTTTTTGCCTTCTCATCAGACATTTGTAAAATTTAATATCCAAAAATTATATTGATCTTTTAAAACAATCAATTGTGTTTTTTAATAAACAAGCAATAGTCATCGGCCCAACACCACCAGGTACTGGTGTTAATGCTTTTGCAACTTTTGAAACCTGCTTAAAATCCACATCTCCTACAATACCTTTTTCTGTTTTATTTATTCCAACATCAATTACGATTGTTCCTTCTTTCACCCAATCACCTTTTACAAGTTCAGGGATACCAGCAGCAGCAATAATAATATCTGCCTCCAGACACTCGGCTTTTAAATCTCTAGTTTTTGAGTGAGTTATTGTTACTGTACAATTTTCTTTAAGGAGAAGTTGAGTCATTGGTTTTCCATTTAAATTTGATCTGCCAACAACAACTGCCTTTTTACCACTCAAATTTGGTTCAATTTCTTTAATCATTAAATAACAACCTAGTGGAGTACAGGGTACTGAACTTTCATAACCAGACGATAAATTCCCAACATTCATTGGGTGAAACCCATCTACATCTTTAGAAGGTGTAATACTTTCAATAACTTTTTGTTTATTAATATGTTTTGGCAATGGAAGTTGGACTAAAATTCCCGACACACTCTCATCATTATTTAATTCTTTAATTTTTTCCAAAACAGTTTTCTCTTCAACAATATCCGGATATTTTATTACATCAGATTTTAAACCGACTTCATTAGCTGACTTTTTTTTATTTCGAACATAAATTTGGCTTGGTGTCATATCCCCGATTAAAATCACAGTTAAACCGGGAATTTTGTTATATTTTTTTTTTTAACTCAATGACTTCTTGTTTAAGTTCTTCTCGAAGTTTTGCGGCTGCTTTTTTTCCATCAATTAAAATCACGCTTTTTCCTTAAAATATTATTGGTGCAATGTACAGCTTCATACACATTTCAATAAACCAAATCAATAAAAGAAGAATTATTGGTGATATGTCTAATGCCCCTAAATTTGGTAGAAAACGTCTAATTTTATTTAATATCGGATCAGTTAAACGATAACTTAACTCTAAAATTGAATAAATAAATCTATTTTGGGTATTTAAAATATTAAAAGCTATCAACCAACTAATCAAAACATTTGCTATTACAACGTAAGAATAAAGTTTTAAAATTTGTAAAACTAAATAAAAGATTGCTATCATTTCTTTTCGATATAAATCGATTGGCTCGGAAAGGCAAATGCAGCTCCACTTTTTTCAACAATTTGTTTTATCTCAATTGCAAGTTTTTCTTTAACTGCAAGCCAATCGTTCCAACTGCTCGTATTAGTAAAACAACGTACATACATATCAATTGAGCTATCAGAAAATTTATCAACTCTTACAGCAATCCCTATATTTATGTTAAAATCTTTACTTTTTTTGATGTGATCTTCAATTTGATTTCTGATAGTTTTTAACTGATCGACTGTTGTGTTGTATTGAAGAGTTATAATCCAACTTATTAACCAATTAGAAGTTTCACTTACATTAACAACTGCATTTTCTGCAAATTGAAAATTTGGAATTATAGCTAATGATTTATCAAATTTTCTAATCGTTGTTGACCTAAATCCAATTTTTTCGACTATGCCCTCTATTATCCCATCAACTAAGATCCAATCACCTATTTTAAATCTTTTTTCAACTAAGACTAAAATTCCAGAAATTAAATTTTTAAATAAATCTTGAGCACCTAATGCAACGGCTACGCCAAACAATCCAAGTCCAGCAATAATTGGCCCTATTTTTATTCCCCATAATTCAAGTACTGCAGCAAGTCCTAAGATAAAAATTAAAATTTTAAGTGATTTTATAATCCAACCAATTAATTCCCTTGTTAAAAGTTTATCTAATCCACTTAAAATATAAGAAATAGGTTCAATAATTTGGTGAATCACCCAAAAAATTAAAATAGTAATTAAGGTTCTATTAATTGTATCCGCTACTTCTCGACCTTCATTTGTAAACGTCATGTAATAACTAGCTATAAAAAAACCTAAAACGATTGGCAAAAATCTTGCTGGTCCTTCCAGTGCTTTTACAAAAGTATCATCTAATTTATTAGTTGTTCTTTTTGATATTATCTCTAACTTTTTAATAATTAATTTACTTATTATACCTCTAAATATTAAAAAAATTAAAAAAATTCCTATTCCTATTAAAATTTGAAAAATATCTACACCGAGAATTCCTTTATTCCATACAGACAAAAAAATTTCTGAAAAATTATTTATTATTTCCATGACTAAATTTTATATAACAAAAACTCCTCTTCTCCAGGGTTAAAAAGAAAAATTTTCTTCCATTTAATTTCATTCAATATTGATGAGGTTTTTTCACCTATACACATCAAATTAGTGCTCATCCAATAGGTTTCTAACTGATTAATTTTGATGAATTTCAAAAAGCTTGATGCACTATTTTGAGAATACACATAAACCATATCAGGTATATTGAACTTAAGTGCTTTAACAAAATTTTCATCAAATTTTTCGTTATGACTTGTTCGATAATTTATAATTCTTTTTATATTATAGCCTTCTTTTAATAACTGCTGATCAAGATCTATTGAGATTGTTTCACCACTTACATAGATTAGTTTTCCGTCTCTTTTATCAAAATTCTGTAAAATTAATTCTTTTAGATTTTCAACATTTCCCTCAGCAGCAATCACATTCTGAAATCCAGCTTTTCTAGCTTTTTTTCTGTCGAATTACCCACACAAAAAGATAAACAATTTTTATCAATTTTTTTAATATCTAAAAATTTAATAGCATTAGCACTTGTAAAAATTATAGCTTCAAAATCCGAAAAGTTAATATTTTCATGATTTACTTTATCTATTTTTAATAATGGGAGGTTTGAAACTTGATATCCCAAGGATTGAAATTTAAAAATCATTTCAGAACAATCTTCTAATTGTCTAGTTAATAAAATATGCATTTTATTTTTTATAAGAATTATTTGATTTTATCTTTAATATTCTACCCACTTCTTTTCCTAATTCTTTTGCATTTTTAATTTCTGAAGATTTTTTCTCATAAAACCTCTGTGACCCATCTAAAGAAAAAAGTTCTGCTTCTAAGATTATAATATTTCCCTCTATCATGGCATGGACACCAACTGCTGTTTCACAATCTCCCTCTAAAACTTTTAAAACGTTTCTTTCAGCATTAGCTATTAGATAAGTTTCATTATGATTTGTTTTTTTTAATATTGAAAGTATTTCTTTATCATCCTCACGACATTGAAGTGAAATAATTCCTTGCCCAGCGCTCGGAATTATATCTTTTGTTGAAAATATCTCTGAAATCTGATCATTCAATTTTAAAGATTTAATTCCTGCGTAAGACAAAAGTATAGCATCATATGACCCATCTTTTAATTTTTTAATTCTTGTATCAACATTTCCTCGAATAAGTTTGCATATAAGATCTGTTCTAATATTTTTAATTTGAAATTCTCTTCTAAATGAAGAAGTTCCAATTATTGAGTTTGATTTTAATTCTTTTAATTTTTTTTTATCATTTGTGATTAAAATTTCTCTTGGATCATTTCTCTCTAAAAATGTATTCACAATCAAACCTTGGGTTTCTAAAACTGGTAAATCTTTTAAAGCGTGAACTGCTATATCAATATTTTTTTTCTGTAACTCTTTTTCAATATTTGAAGAAAATAAACCCTTGCCTCCAATTTCAGATAACCTAACATCCTGAGCCTGATCACCCTTTGTGGTAATTCCTTTGATTAAAATATCCCGATCTTTTAAATTCGTATTTTTAATAATCTTATCTTTAGCAATTTGAGCATAAATTAATGCCAGCTTGCTTCCTCTAGACCCAATAGTTATTTTTTTATACATAAATAAATTTATTTCTTACTTGTATTGGGATTGTACAATTAATAAAAACTATTTGAATGAGTAAAAAGCCCTTAATTCTTGGAATAGAGTCAAGCTGTGATGAGACGGCAGCATCCATAATAACCGAAAACGATCAAGGAATTCCATTAGTTTTATCTAATATCATTTCTAGCCAAGTTGAAGTCCATAAAGAGTTTGGGGGCGTTGTTCCAGAATTGGCCGCTCGTGCGCACATAGAAAAAATAGATTGGATAGTTCAAAAAGCAATTGATGCTAGTGGAAAAAAAATTGAAGACATTGATGCAATAGCATCAACTGCAGGTCCGGGGTTAATAGTTTGTTTATCTGTAGGTTTGAGTTTTGGAAAAGCTTTTGCTTTATCATTGAACAGACCATTTATTGCAGTTAATCATTTAGAGGGCCATGCATTAAGTCCAAAAATTAATTCAGAATTAAAATATCCATACTTACTTTTATTAATTTCTGGTGGCCATTCTCAATTTTTAAATGTTCAAGGTCTTGGAAAATATAAAAGATTAGGTACTACAATTGATGATGCTTTGGGAGAAGCTTTTGATAAAACTGCAAAACTTTTAGGAATTGATTTTCCAGGTGGACCTCAAATAGAAGTTTTGGCTAAAAAAGGGGATCCTAATAAATATAATTTACCTAAACCAATTTTTAATAAAGGCGGTTGTAATTTGTCTTTTGCTGGACTTAAAACCACTATCTTAAAAATCACTAAAAATATTAAAACTGATCAAGAAAAATTTGATCTCGCTGCTTCTTTCCAAAAAACAATTGAAGAAATATTAAGAAAAAAAACTAAAATAGCATTTAGTGAATTTGAAAAGCAAATTAATGAAAAAGAAAAAATATTTGTAGTAGCAGGGGGAGTTGCAGCAAATAAAAAAATTAGATCTATGCTGATTAATTTATGTGATGAAAAAAAATATAAAAGTATATTTCCACCGAAAGAACTTTGTGGTGATAATGCGGCTATGATAGCAATGGTTGGATTAGAAAAATTTAAATTAAAACAATTTAATAATTTAGATCACCCTGCAAAACCAAGATGGTCATTAGATGAAGACGCTAAATTTCTTAAAGGTGCTGGGGTTAAACTGTAATGCAACATTGGTTAATAAAATCAGAACCAGATGTTTGGTCAATCAGTCAACAAAAAAAAGCAGGTTCAAAAGGTGCTACCTGGGATGGGGTTAGAAATTATCAGGCTGCAAAAAATTTAAAATCTATGAAAAAAGGTGATCAGTGTTTTTTTTATCATTCAAATATTGGTAAAGAAATTGTTGGTATTGTAGAGGTTATAAAAGAGTCATATTTGGATAAAACTGACAAAACTGGTCGATTTGTTGCTGTAACTGTTAAATTTTTAAAAAAACTAGATAAATCAGTAAAACTTGAAGAAATTAAAAAAAATAAGGAATTAGGCCATTTATCTTTAATAAAGCAAAGCAGATTATCTGTAATGGCAATAGATTCTAAAAGCTGGAAAATTATAAATAAGATGAGTAGAGTTTAATTTTATGCCAAAAAAAAAGAAAAAAAATAAAACTAAAAAAAGAAGAAAAAAAAATAAAAAAGTAATAAAAAAAAAAATAAAAAAAATCTCAAAAAAAAAAATTGAAGCGTCCAATACTTCTGCTGAATTAATTATTAAGACTAAACCTGAATGGATTAAAACAAGCATAGCAAATAAATCCCAGTATCAAAAAAAATACAATGAATCTATAAAGAATAATAACGATTTTTGGAAAAAAGAAGGAAAAAGAATAACCTGGATTAAACCTTATAAAAAAATAAAAGAAGTAAAATACAGTTCTAAAGATGTTAAAATTAAATGGTTTCATGATGGGACTTTAAATGCTTCAGTAAATTGTGTTGACAGACATTTGAAAGATAAAAAAGATAAGACGGCAATAATTTGGGTTGGAGATGATCCAAAAGATAGTCAAAAAATTTCATACAAGCAGCTCCATCAAAAGGTATCAAAAGCTGCAAACGGCTTAAAACAACTTGGAATAAAAAAAGGTGATAGAGTTACAATTTATTTAACTATGATACCTGAACTAGCAATTTTAATGTTAGCTTGTGCAAGAATTGGTGCTATTCATTCAATTATTTTTGGTGGATTTTCAGCGGACTCAATTTCAGGAAGAGTAAATGATTGTAAATCAGAATATATTATTACTGCAGATGAGGGTGTAAGAGGTGGAAAAAATATTCCACTAAAAGCAACCACTGATGAGGCATTATTGAGTTGTCCAAATGTAAGAAAATGTATTGTTGTTAAAAGAACAGGAAACGAAATTAATTGGAACGATAATATAGATGTTTGGTATCATGACTTAATCAGCAACGTTTCATCGCATTGTGAGCCTGAGGAGATGGATGCTGAAGATCCATTATTCATTCTTTATACCTCTGGTTCCACTGGAAAACCCAAAGGTGTTTTACATACCACAGGTGGGTATATGGTTTATGCATCAATGACTCATCAATATATTTTTAATTATAAACCAAAAGACGTTTACTGGTGTACTGCAGACATTGGATGGGTAACAGGCCACAGTTATATAATTTATGGACCGCTTTCTAATGGTGCCACAACTATTATGTTTGAGGGAGTACCAAATTATCCAAATAGCTCAAGATGGTGGCAAATTGTAGATAAGTTTAAAGTCAACACTTTCTACACCGCTCCAACCGCAATAAGAGCTTTGATGAGAGAAGGTGATGAACCTGTAAATAAAACGTCGAGAAAATCATTGAAATTATTAGGAACCGTAGGTGAACCTATAAATCCAGAGGCATGGATGTGGTATTATAAAACTGTGGGGAATTCAAGATGTCCAATAGTTGATACTTGGTGGCAAACAGAAACAGGAGGAATTTTAATTGCACCTCAGACTGGGGCTATTTCTCTAAAACCCGGTTCGGCAACAAAACCTTTTTATGGTATCAAGCCTTCCATAGTAGACAAAGACGGGAAAGAAATAAAAGGAGCTGGGGAAGGTAGGCTCTGTATATCTCAATCTTGGCCAGGTCAAATGAGAACTGTTTATGGTGATCATCAGAGATTTATAGATACTTATTTTTCTCAATTTGATGGGAAATATTTTACTGGTGATGGATGCAGAAGAGACAAAGATGGATATTATTGGATTACAGGTAGAGTAGACGATGTAATAATTGTATCTGGTCATAACCTTGGTACTGCAGAAATTGAAAGTGCCTTTGTTGCACACCCTAAAGTGGCAGAGGCAGCAGTCGTTGGATACCCACACGATATTAAAGGAAATGGTTTGTATTGTTATGTAACTCTTAATGCTGGAGAAACAGAAACTGGTGAATTAGAGAGGGATTTAAAACTTTGGGTCAGAAAACAAATTGGTCCAATAGCTACCCCCGATTTAATTCATTTTTCGCCTGGTCTACCTAAAACAAGATCTGGTAAAATTATGAGAAGGATTTTAAGGAAAATTGCTGCAAACGAACATAGCCAACTTGGTGACACAACTACTCTAGCTGATCCAGGTGTGGTTGAAAGTTTAGTAGAAAATAGAAAAAATATTTAAAACTTTATTCTTTCTTTAAATTCTTTCTTAACAACGTCCCATTTTAATATGACAGAGTTTAAAACAATTTTTCGATCAAGAGTTTTTAATTCATCAGCAATCGGTGCCCACTTATATAATGACAGAGCGCTTTGATTAAATGGAAGGTCTCCATAATAAGTATCCCAATTAATGTTTTGCAATCTTTCATCAAAAATTTTTTTAGCTTCCTCTATTATATTGAGGGGCATTTTATTTGAGGTCTCATCATTTAAGATTTTATGAAAAATTTCTTTAGCCTTAGATGTGTCTTGATAGTTGAAAACATATTTTAAATAAGAAAATGAAAAAAAAGTTAGATCCTGCAAAGCCACGGAATAAATATTCCATTTAGCTAAGTTTACTGACTTCATAAACACGTCATTTTCAAAATGAAGTACGTATCTAGTACCCATTCTTGTTTTTAAATATCCGTAAAGAGTTACTTGGCTAACCCAAGCTGATTTTGATTGAATGAAGCTTTCAAGTTCGTCTAAACTATCTATTTTTTTCTTAGGTATGAAAGCTTTAAATAGAGCGAAGAGGTAGACTTTAAAATCATTTAAAGACAGATCTTTCCAGGTTAACTTATATTTTGCCATAAAATCCACTAATTATCTAATTTATACCCTAAAAAGTCACCTAATATGAACAATTTTAACACTTTAAATATGTTTCATTATGGGTATGGTTTTCGCCAGTTATAACTAAATAAGAGAGAGGTATAAATGTCAAAACAAGCACAACACTGGGAAAAAACCAGAGGATTGTTAATGGTAACATTAGCAATTTGGTTTGTATTCTCAAT
>MDTB01068291.1_pt1 | contig 10756 bp, 11 predicted proteins | sample 811161 | NCBI WGS metagenome assembly MDTB01 (sample SAMN05326650, study PRJNA326480) | marine metagenome | isolation source: seawater | place: Mediterranean Sea | collected 2009 | reverse complement strand
TTTTTTTTTTTATTATTTTTACCTCAGATTTGATAAAAATTTCGACATAATTTTGAATATTTAATCTATTCCACTCTCTTAAGCTACTGAACATACCTACCACAGTAAAAATTACATTAATATTTTGGTCAGTTAAAAATTTTAGAAAATTACAGTACATCTTTCCATATTCTAACCTCTTAGATTGATTGTAGTTTTTAAGTTTGAAAATTTCTCTTAAATCATCTCCATTTATCACAAGTGTAGTTCCATATTTGCTTTCAATTGAATGTTTAATTTTATTGGCAATTGATGTTTTTCCAACTCCTGATAGCCCAGTTATCCAAAATAAAATTCCTTTTTTTTTAAAAGATTTTTTTTTCATGACAATATAATTTTTTTTAAATTTTGTTTCTCGAGTCTAATTGGATTATTAGAAAGTCTAAGAATGTTCACACCAGATATAATATTATCATAATCTTTTTTAATATTTATCCCAAGTTTTTTAAAATCACTTTCTAGTTTAGCCTCTTTTTTTATTTTGCTTAAAAAGTTATTTAGATCATCGATATTATTTGTCTTAGTGACATCAAATATTATTTGGTATCGTTTTTTTAAATCAAAATTACAATCAGCAAATTGAATATTTTCATAATTATAACGTAAAAATTTAGTCAAGGTGAGAGATACTGCATGACCGTGACTAATATTATAAATTGCAGTGAATGGATAAGAAACTGCATGAGGTGCAGTAGTTTTTGATATACTTATTGCCTCGCCAGAAAGATTTGCTGCCAAACACATAGCTGCGGTATTTTCATAATTTGGAGAATTTAGATATTTTAAATAATTCTTAATTGAAATATTGAGAGATTTTGTCGAAAATTTTACACTTTCTTCATTAGATTTTTTTGATATTAATGACTCAAGCGCTTGAGCAATAGCATCAAATCCTGCAGAAGCTTTAATAGCAATTGAACTTCCGATAACTAACTCTGGTATTAAAAAATGAAAATCTGGTCTTAATTCCGGCCCTTCCACAGAATATTTAATATTATTTATATAAATAACTGCATTAGTAGTGACTTCAGCACCTGATCCAGCTGTAGTCGGAATACACAATAGTTTTGAGAATTTTTTAGCTTTATATGAAGCATTCACTACCTTATTTTCTATATCTGTTTCAAAAGCCAAAACATTAGCAATTTTTGCATAATCTAAAACTGATCCTCCTCCTACACCTATTATTAACTGAGGAGAAAAAATTTTAATTTTTTCAATTATTTTTTTTAATTCTTTGATCTTGGGGTAAGAACTTTTTTTTATAAAAAAATCTACTATATTTTGATCTAATATTTTTTTAAATAAATTATCTGCACCTGATTTTTTAAAAGAATTTTCCCCTGAAATAATTAAAATCTTTTTAAACTTTCCTTCTTTTATAAAAGTCCCCAATTCTCTTTCTCTTGTAAAGGAATAATTTTTCATTTAAACATAAATTCTTTCTTTAATTGATGTAGATTTTTTGGACGTAGTAAATTTTTTAGTGCTTTTTTTTTAATTTTTACCTCAAGTAAGCTTGGTCCTTTTGAGGATATAAAACTTTTCAAAACTAATTTTATTTGATTATTTTTACTTATATGATAAAAATTTTTATAGCCCACGCTTAATGATAATTTTTTAAAATCAATACCTCCAGCCATTGTAGTTTGTCCCCCAACTGACTCGTGGGCATTATTATTCAATATTATGTGTTTAAAATTTGAATTACTCAAATATCCAACTGTTCTAAGTGTGCCTAAATGCATAAGCATTGAGCCATCTCCATCTAGGCAAAATATTTTTTTTTTTGAGTGAAGAGCATAACTAACTGCAACACTAGATGAGTGTCCCATACCTCCTATCATATAAAAATCTCTTCCTGTATGTTTTTTCGTCCTCATTTGAAAAAGCTCTCTAGAAGTAAAACCAGTAGTAGATATAATTTTACTTTTTCCTTTTATTAATTTAACAAATTCCTCTATAAAATTTGCTCTTGTAACGCTGTTTTTTTCTTTTAAATTCAATTTTTTTTTTGTTCTTAAAGTGCCACTTTTAATTAGGCATGCAATAGCCACGTTATTTTTTTTTGCAAATTGAATATTTTTTCTAAGCTTTTCAAAATCTTTTTCATTGTTTAAAGTCAATGATTTAATGTTTAAAAGTTTTAACAACTTTTTTGTTATTTTTCCTTTTACCAAATGTTGCGGTTCATCTTTTTGATTAGGCGCCCCTCGCCAGCCTATTAAAAGCAAAAGGGGGATAGAATAAACCTTTTTATTAGCAATTGAAATCAAAGGGTTCATTGCATTGCTTAAACCAGAATTTTGAAGATAAACACAAGCAATTTTTTTTGTAGATAGAAAATATCCAATACCCATTGAAACTGCTGAACCTTCGTTTGTTGCAATGACATGTTTTTTTTTATTTAAATTCTCTAAATTTATTGAAAATTTTTTTAATATACTATCAGGAACTCCTGTGAAAAAATCAATCTTACTTTTTTTAAAAAAGCTTATTAAATTTTCTGCGTAAATCATTCAGTTTAATTATTTAATGAGACTAATAATTTCTTTCACAGAGCTTATCTTGTTCTCTAATTCAAAAGAACGCTTATTTTTTAAAATTATTTTTGCCGCATTTTCCATGGCCGGGAGGGCAGCTCGCAAAAGTTGGTTTGCGTAAATTACAACTTTAAATCCATTTTCAATCAACTGTTTTTCAGTTGTTTTTGAATATGTTGATGGAACTGAAACAAGGGGTTTAAAGTGGTTTGATTTTTTAAATTTTTTTGCGAATAAAAATATTTCTTTTGGTGTTTTTTCTTTACTATGTATTAAAATTAGATCTGCGCCAGCTTTTGAATATGCTATTGCTCTTCTTAAACTATCTCGCAAACCTTTTCCTAAAATAAAACTTTCTATTCTAGCTCCTATTAAAAAATCTTTAGATTTTCTTGTTTTTTTTATAACTTCGATTTTTTTACAAAAGTCATTTACGGAGTCTTGCTGAACACTTGATTGATCTTTAAATAAAGAGTTTTTTTTTAATCCTTTTTTATCTTCAATCATAATTGATGAAACACCAAGTCTCTCTAGAGTTTTTATGGTAAAGGGTAAGTGTTCAATCCTTCCGCCATTATCAGCATCAAAAATCAATGGTTTAGTTGTAACATCAAACAAGTCTCCTAGATCACGAAAACGAGATGAAAAATCTAAAGATTGATTGTCTGGTTTCCCTTTTACACTAGAGTCTGTCAAACTGGAAGACCACATTGCATCAAATTGTTCATTTTTATTTTTTGATTTTAATTCTAAGTTTTCTACTATTAGTCCAGATAGAGGACTGTGAGCTTCTAATACTCTAACTATTTTTTTATTTTTTAATAATCTACTTAAATTTGAAACTCTTGAATTAGGCTCTAAATTATTTTTTAATTTTGATTTAATTAAAGATGATGAAATATTTTTTGTATATTTGGGTTCAATTAATTTTCCCCCCCATTTTTTTAAAGTTGAAATTACCTGTTTTCTTGTTTTAGATTGAACTCCCTTTTTCCAATCATCACCATGAACAACATAATCTGGTTTTAACATTATTAAGTTAGGCCTGTAATCTAAAGTTTTTTGAGGTATAACTCTTTTTACTAATTTTATGTTTTTTAATACAATTTCCCTTTGCTTATAATCTAAGGTAGGAATATTTTTATAGGATGCTATTGCCTTATCAGTCAACAAACCAACAATTACCTTACCACGTTTGTTAGCAATTTTTAAAATATTTATATGCCCTTCGTGCAATATGTCGGCTGATAAGCCAACATAAACAGTTTTGATTTTTTTTTTAATCATTTTGGTTTTTTTATAAATTCTTTAAATTATCAAAGTCTCTTTTTACATCTAAATCAATACTTTCATCATCAGATATTTCATAAAAGAAAGGTTTTCTACCTATTCTGCATTTTGTTTTTTTTAAAACCTCCTTTTTGATACCATATAATCCTGTTGTTTCTTGTATAATAGGTTTTGCATCTTGACTTCTTGGTAAAACTTTTGGTTTATAATTTATAGGTCTGTTATTAAACCAAAACCAAGAATAAACTTTTTTTATAGTCAAAATAGAATCGTAGCTTTTGTTAGATTTAAGTATCTTTATGCAATCATTTATAGTCTTTATACTCAATAATGGGGCTGTTATAAATATTTGAAAATAAAAATCAGCCTCAATTATTTTTGAATGGTAGTTTAATAAATCATTACCGTTAGCATCATTCTTTGTTAATCTTCGTAATCTTTGTATGAAATTTAAATCATTTTTTAAACAAAATTCTTTAATTTCCTCACTATCAGTATCAACATAAATCTCATCAAAATTACACTTTTTTATTTTTTCCAATGTAATTTCATAAAGTTTTTTTTTATTAATTTTAATAAAATTTTTACCCTTTACTCTTTCAGATCTTTTTTTAATTGGAATAATTACTACAGTTTTTTTTTTCATTTCAAAACCACATATACGGATTGATAATTCTGTCTACTTTTTTAAACTTTGGGTAATTAAATTTAATTTTTTTATTATTCATATTTAGAATGTTTACAAGTTGATCTTTTGAATCAAAACCTAATATGATTTTATCAACATTTTTTTTTTGTAAGACGTATTTTAAAGCTAATTTTGCTGGTTCAATTTTTTTTTTATTACAAAAATCAAACCATAATTTTTGATTTTTTTTCCAATCATTTTTAATTTTTTTTGGAAAATTTAACAATTGAGAAATAAGAAGCCCTTGCAAAAAAATAGACCTAACATGAATTTTCACTTTTTTTCTTTTGTACAAATCTAGTAATTCTTTTGTAAAAGCTCGATTATCAATTACATTTGCAGAGGTTTGAATTATGTCTACATTAAACTTACTTAATATGTACTTAATTTTATAATCTCCGTATGTAGAAAAACCTAGTTTTGAAATTTTTTTGTTTTTTTTCAGTATATTAAGAGACTCATAAGCTGTCGCAATTTGATTATTGTTCAATTTTAATAAATTATGAATTAAAATTCCATAAATTTTTTTTTGGTTAAGATTATTTAAAGTTTTATTAAATTGTCTATAAATTTCTTTTTTTATATCTTCATTTTTTTTTTTTGTAATCTTTACTTTTGAAATATACTTAAAATTTTTTAGCTTAACTTTTCCAATTTTTAATTCAGCATCTCCATAAGAAGAAGCTGTATCAATCACTTGTATTTTATTTTTTTTGGCATAATTTAAAATTTTTTTTATCTTTTCAAAACTTAGTTTATTATAATTGTTTTTTATTCCATAATTTAATCCAAAATTTGCAGTTCCTATTATTAATTTTCTTTTAATTAAATTATTCATGTTTAATAAGAATATTTTGAATAATTTTTTTTAAAGCAATATTATTCGGATCATAAGTTTGGAGTTTATTTTTTTTAATTCTTTTCCATAAGTTTGATTTTATTTTTAAAAAGTTTTTAATTTTTTTACGAATTATTTCTTTATCGCTTCCTCGATACCAATACTCACCAATCTTTTTTTGTTTGTTGACGGGCTCTATAATATCAGCTGGCATAAAATCGATAGGTTGAAAAAAAAGAACCTTAAGCCCTCTACTTAAAAGATCAACTCCTAAACTCGAGCCAACATTAATAATTATTTTTGATTTTTCTGCTAATTGATAAGAATTAAGATTTTTTTCGTAATAAAACTTATTGATGCTAGACTTAAAAAAATTTAATTCGTCTGTAATATTTATTTTTCTTATTTTTTCTTTTCTCAATGAAGATAAAGCTATTGCTATTTTTAAATTATCGCTTTTAGCTAATTCTCCTAATATATCGCATATAAATAAATTAGAAGCATCATTACAATTCATCGCTCCTACATGATTTAAACCTTTATAATTAGGAGTAATACTTCTAAAAGTTGAGATAAACATTATATCATATTTCTTTTCGGTACTACTTTTAGTAATAATTTCATTATTTTTAACTGAGCCTAAAATTATTTTTTTTGATTTTATAAAATTTAGATATTTTTTTGAGATTTTGTTCTTAAGGATTAAATAATTACATTCAAAATTTTTTCTTGAAATTCTTTCGTTAATTATTTTAGGTACTATATCTTTAAAATATTCATAGTAATTATTCATTTGGTACACAATTGTGATTAAATTTGGAAAGTCTTCTTTTAAAAGAAAAATTCTTCCATTCATTTCATGCCCTAATACTATTTTAGGACTAAAAAAATTTACCAAATTTTTAAAATACATTCTTGATAAATTCTTTCGAGAAAAATTTAATCTAAAAATACAATCTATAACTCCTTTAATTAAAGGTATTAAAAAAAATTCATTTTTTTTAATTGTTGCAGAGCTAATGGATTTTTCAAATTTAATATTGCTGTAAGCATCATCTATAATAAGCACATCTACTTTTTTTATTTTTTTTAGATTTAAAGAATATTTCACTTTTTTTAGAGATAAAGATTTTTAAAAAAATCTAAATTAGACTTACTTTCTACTTCATTTAAATTTTCTTTTGACCAGCATAATAGTTTTTCAGCTGTTAAAATATTATTTGGCAAATCCATGGATATCGTTTCAAGAGCCAAAACTAACCATTCAATACAATTTACATCTTCAATACTTTTAGATCTAGTTTTTCTAAAATTAAGTATATAGTCAGCACTTTGACTAGTTTTGAACCAACCCCTCAAGCTTTTTTCTTTTTTGATAATCTTGTCTGTAAGCGTTACTGGTGTTTTTAAGAACTTAACTAAATTATTTATATTTTTTACCTTAATTTCGAAAAATCTTAATTTTAGGTCTTCAAAATTATAATTGTTTATTGGCGTAATCCTACTACCTAATAAACTTAAATCTGCAATTCCATAATTTTCCATAAAAATTCCTGCGTGATAAGGTTGTTTATTTCTAAAAAATATCAAAAGCATATTTCTATTTTTTTCATTTTTTTTCTTTAAAATTTCTAAAACATCTTTTTCTTTTATTATTTTGTTATCTCTAAAAATATCTAATGATAATTTATTTTTTGAAATTATTTCTTTAGCTTTTGATGTTATAATTATTTTTCTTTCTTTTGGCTTAATCGTTTCCTCTTGGATATCGTTTTTGTCATGATAAATTTTTGCAATACAATTTCCAGCTTTTGTATCGCTTCCCTCTAACGATAAAATTTGAATGTATCCACTCGAATCTGATTGTATTTCCTCTGCTACTTTTGTACTTTCTAGGGTAACTATAAGATCGCCTTTATTGACAAAATCTTTATTTTTAAAATTCCATTTTACAATTTTGTACTCATCCTCATTTGAATTTATTAAAGGAACTATAATTTTTGAAATTTTCATTTACTTATTTTTTTTATATTGATCAAACCTTTGAAAGTAGAAAATTCATTCAATGTTTTATTATTAGTAATATCAATCTTGATATTAAAATTTTTTTTTATCTCAAATACGAGTGTCACAATATCTAAGGAATCCATTACTCCTGATTGTATTAAGTTTTCATCTTTTCGTTTTAAAATATCTTTAACTCCTTTATCTTTAAAATATTTAATTAAAAATTCTTCAAATTTCTTTTTTCTCATTAATTTATAAATATTTTATTATTATTATTGTAAGCTTTGATCATTGTTTTGATACATTTCTTCAAATCTATAATAGATATATTTGTCAATTTTTTATTACTCCCTATTTCTTTTATGATTTTTTTTGTTTTAAAAATATTAGCTATTTTAATAGTATTAGTAGGCCCTACTTTTTTTTTTCTTACAAATGCTGAGTAACCTGACGAAATATATTTTTTTTTTTTAAAAACTTTTGTTTTAAACACTTTATGAAACCTATAATCAACATCAACTAATTGTTCAATAAAATGAATTATTGTATTTCCCATTTCAAAAGGTCGTCCAAGGTGCAGCAGACAACTTTTTTTTTTATTCATTCTATAAAATATTGAATCCTCACCAAAAGCGCTCTTACCAATATTTCTTGTGATATTTTTATCTGGACCAATAGATACGGTAGAAAAAATAGGGTGGTTTGATCTTGAAATATTTTTTTTTTTTAAAATCCATTTTGTAAAAGCGCCCAAATTAGACTTTGTTTTATCAACATAAAATTTTCCAGTATTTGTATAACTATATGAAGGCAGGATAACTGTTATTCCTTTTTTTTTAAAAAAATTAATAAAAAAATTAAAAAAATCATCAGGGCTTTGAAAAATTTTATAAAAAAAAAAACCTCTTAAATCTGATGTTATATAAACGTAATTATAGTTTCTTAAATTTTTTTCCAAAAATTCTTCTATTTTCTTCTTATTCACTATTATTTACTAGATTTAAAGTCAGACCACTTTAAAACATTATCTGCTTTAATATTTTTTTTTACTTGCAAACCTAATATTTTTTCAAAATCTCTTGGATGAATACCAGATATTTTGGCTCTTTTGATTATTAAATTTTTTTTTTCTACTAATTCTTTTTTTTTCATATTTTTTAAAGAAACTATTCTCCTAGCTAGACCTTTCTTTTCATCACTTATAACTGGTTGTTTAATTTTTGAACCTATACATTTTTCTATTTCTCTTATTCCTTTAACCATGATCTTTAATTCATTAGGCTCAAGTGAGAAATGATGATCGGGTCCTTTTGATTTTTTGTTTAACGTAATATGTTTTTCAATTATGCATGCTCCAAGAGACACGGCAACAATAGGTAAAGTAAAACTTGTTGAATGATCAGAAAAACCTATTGGTAAATGAAATGCGTTTTTAAGAGATTTCATCATATTTAAGTTCATTTGCTCTATTTTAGGAGGGTAAATCGAAACTGTATGCAGCAGTGCAACACTATTTTTTTTCTTTCTTAAAATCTCAACTGCTTCGCTTATTTCAGTTAATCTTGCGGCACCAGTTGATAAAATTATTGGTTTTCTTGAACTGGCAACTTCTTTGATTAACTCAAAGTCTTCTAATTCTGTTGATGCTATTTTAAAAAAATCTATATTTATTTTCTTAAGTATTTTTGCTGACTCTAAGTCGAAGGGTGTCACGGAAAATAACAGTTTTTTTTTATGAGTGTATTTTTTTAATTTTTTTAACCAAGAGGATTTTAATTCTAACTTTTTCAAAATTTTCCAACCAGTATATTTCTTTTGAATAATTGTATCAGCTTTAAACAATTGAAATTTTACTGCATCACATCCTGCTTTTTTTGCCTCGTCTATTAGTTTTTTCGTTTTAGAAAAATTATGATTGTGATTTGAGCCAATTTCACCGATAACTAAAGTTTTCTTTAAATTTTCATAATTTAAATTTTTTATTTTAAAAATTTTATTTTCTTTATACATCGTATTATATTGTATTTCTTTTTTTTGATTTAACAATCAAAGATAAAATTTTATTAGCGATGAAAATAATATTTTTTTTTTTTAAACCTATATACAATGGAAGTGAAAATGTTTCATTATAGTATTTTTCTGTATTATCAAAACTTTCCTTTTTGGAGATATATTTTTTATAGATATCAAACATATATGTTGGTGTATAATGAACTTGTAAATTAATGTTGTATTTTTTTCTTAAAGTCTTATAAAAATCTATTTTATTCAAATTAAGATTATCAAAATTAATTCTTACATTATACAAATGATAACCAGATTTCTTATTTTTTTCTCTTTTGGGGGTAATAATATTTTTGTTATCTTTAAAAATTTTATCGTAAATTTGAGCCATTTTATCTCTCTGCTTTCTTATCGAGTTAATTCGTTTAATTTGACTTAATCCCAGAGCACAATTTAAATCAGCTAGCCTGAAATTAAAGCCCACTTCTTTGATGTTATAATGAAATGGATTTTTTTTTTGGTTTTTTATAAATCCATGTTCTCTTAATGTCTTAAGTTTATTTAAAATTTTTTTATCATTAGTTAATATTGATCCACCTTCGGCAGTTGTGACATTTTTAACTGCATGATAGCTTTGAATCACAAAATCTGCATATTTTATAGCGTATTTTGACGTACTGTAATACTTTGCTCCAAGTGCATGACAATTGTCATTTATTAATTTAATATTGTGTTTTAATTTGATATTCCTAAATTCTTTCCAATCACTTGGTTTTCCTGCGTAGTCTGTTACTACGACAGCAGCTACTTTTTTTTTCTTTTTTTTTAAATCTTTTATTTTTTTTTCCACAAGATAGGGATCTAAATTTTGATCACATAATTTAGTATCTACAAAAACTGGTATAGCGTTACATTTAAGTACTGAATTTGCTGCTGCTACAAATGTAAGAGGTGACAAGATTACGTGATCATGTTGTTTCCATTTTAAGGCTTGAGATAATAAGTAAAATGCTGAAGTTGCGTTAGAAACTGCTAAACTATACTTTGAACCAAAATAATTTTTTATCTTATTTTCAAACATATTTACAAGTTTTCCTTGTGTAATACGTTCTGATTTGAGTGCACTTATAACACTACCTATATCTTTTGGAGTTATATGTTGTTTATTATAATTATATTTCATCTATCTGTTAATTAGCTCCATAATTCTTTGCGGGCCCTCAAAATCAAAATATTTTCTTCCATTAGTGGAATGTAACTTTCTTAGTTTTTTATTTTTAATATATTTTAACAAAATATTAGAGAAATTTTTTTGAATTTTTTTGTATGGAATATATTTTACAGTGT
>MDTB01162130.1_pt1 | contig 10757 bp, 13 predicted proteins | sample 811161 | NCBI WGS metagenome assembly MDTB01 (sample SAMN05326650, study PRJNA326480) | marine metagenome | isolation source: seawater | place: Mediterranean Sea | collected 2009 | reverse complement strand
TTCATTGCTTTAACATTTGGTTGTTGTCTTTTTATGTCTTTTGCACCCATAAAAATTTTACATTTCAATCCAAATTTCTTGGCTGCCATGCTTAACATCTTTCCTGCGTAGCCAGCTCCAGTATCACCTATAATAACTTTTTTTCCAGACCTTTTGGCTAATAAACAATGTACAGTTGCATTATATATTTTGTGAGCTCCTCCATTAGCATCAGATACAACTTTTGACCAAATCTGCGCTCCACCAACGTGTTTTGTTAAATTATTTAATTTAATAAATCGTGTAGGCGCCCCAACCCAATTCTTAAAATACTTGTCTCGTTCTTTTATGAAGTTTTTATCATTCTTTAATTTATTAAATTGTAATTCTAGATCTTCAATAGGTTTCTTGAGTGTTTCGGGTACGAAATTTCCACCAAATTTTCCTCCCCAGAAACCAAGTTTGTCTCCTTGATCTATGACTGGAATTCCTTTTTTAAGTTTCATTTTTTATTTCAAAATTTAATAGTTTATTAATTTTACCTAAATCTTTTATACCCTCTTCATTTTCTAAAGAACCACTTAGATCTACGAAGCAATCTTTATTTTTAAAATTTGGAATATCTTCTATTTTTATATTTCCAGCAATCATTTTATTTACAGAATTAGGTATTGAATTTAATAATTCATGATTAAATCCAATCGATTTCTCATAACCTTTACCGTCAAAAAGAATTAAATCCGAAATTTCATCATAATCTTTATATATATCAACATCTTTTTGACTATTAATTGTTAAAGCAGTAATTATTTTAATGTTGTATTTTTCTTTTATTATTCTTGTCTTTTCAGGACTAACATCATACAGCTGATAAAAATCAAAATTAAGTTCATTTACTTGTTCTAATATTTTATTATCTGGATTAACAAGCACAGAAACGAAACTTGTTCTATTTTTTTTAATACTAACCAATTTTTTTAATTTTTCATATTCCACATACCTTCTGCTCTTCTTATAATTGGTTATGAAACCAACGAACTTGGGAGGAAATTGATGATTTAAAATATAACTTAAAGTATCAAGATCAGAGATCCCACAAATTTTTATCCCTTTGATCATTATTTTAAATGATTTATTAAATTTTGAAGGTTATTTTTAATATTTCCTTTAGTAATTGGTCTTCCAATTACTAGCCAATCACTTCCATTTTTATAAGCTTGTTTAGGTGTCAAAGTTCTTTTCTGATCATCTACTTCAGAATCAAATCTTATGCCAGGAGTTATTATTTCTTTTTTAAATACTTTCTTAACAAGATTTACTTCCATCGGGCTACATACTATAGCATCTAAATTTGCTTTATTAGCTAATTTGGCTTGTTTTAGTACTACTTTTTTTACTTCATTATTGAAACCAATTTCTTTTAATAATTTGTTATCCAAAGAAGTTAGAACTGTTACACCAATTAATTTTGTTTTACCCGAAACTTTTTTTGCAACTTTCAATGCTTCTAGACCAGCACTTATATGGATTGTTAGATAATCAAAATCTAAATCTTTGATAGCTTTAATTGCTGATGCACATGTGTTTGGTATATCTGAAAATTTATAATCTCCAAATGTAACTTTATGTTTTAATTTTGATATGAAATTTCTACCACCTTTTGAATTCAAAAATTCTAATCCAAACTTATAACCGATTTTTAACTTTGAATTCTCAGTTTCTCTTATTATCTCTTTAATTTTTTTAATATTTTTACTGTCACAAGCAACAAATATTTTATTTTTTTTCATTAATTTTCTTGGTCCATTGTTTAGACATTTTAAATAATATTGCTTTTTTTTCAGGTGTCTTTACTTTTTCATTTGTTTTTGGGTTTCTTGAAATTCTTGCTTTTTGTAGTCTAGGTTCAATTGAGAATACATCCCTTAACTCTACTCTATCACCCCTTTTTAGAGCTTCTTGCATTTCATAAATCATTATATCAAATAATTTATTTAAATCTTTTTTTAAAAAATTTGGGTAATTATTAGTTAGTTGTTTTATTAAGTCTGATTTTACAAACGACAATTTTTACTCAGAGTCCTTTTTATTCTTCTTATCATCCAATTGATCTGAAAGAGATGAGAAAGGAAGATTTTTTCCACTAAGTGGGCTAGAGTGCTCTTTTATAGCTTTTGCATTCATTATTTCTTCAAGCAATTTGATACTTAAAGATATCTTCCTTTTTTCAAAATTTAATTCAGATATTGCTGCATCAATTCTTTCTCCACCTACAAAACGAGATGGTCTTGCGTCTGAAGCAGTCATCGCAATCTGAGATTTTTTAATTAAAGTTTCAATTTCGCTTCCTTCTGGTTTAACAATTAAACCTCTATTATCAGAAGAAATAACTTTTACTGTGATAGCATCATTAACTTTTTTATTTCTAAACCAATCAAATGGGTCTTTTTCTAATTGTTTTAATCCAACCCTTACTTTTTGATCTGATTTCTTTATTTCTAATACTCGGACTTTTAATTTATCTCCTTTTTTATACTTATTTAACTCTTCCTCGGGATTTCCTGTAAAAGATAGATCGTTAGAGTGTAAAAATCCATCAATATCAAAATCAGCTAATTTTAAATAAATTGCGTATTCATTTATGTTATTAATTACTCCCTCAATATCAGTACCCACTGGATAATCTTTCTCTAATTTAGAATAGGGGTTTTCTTGTGTTAATCTGTGTGATATCGCAACTCTACGTTTATCTTTATCTATCTCAGTTATCACACAATCTATCTGATCACCTACATTAAAAATTTTTTTCGTGGATAAATTTTTTTTAGTCCAACTAATTTCGCTACTATGAAGAAGAGTACTAAGTCCTGGTTCAAGTTCGCAAAAACAACCATAGTCAGTAATTTTTACCACTTTAACTTTATATTTGTTTCCTATTTGATAATTAGAAATATGTTCAAACGGATCAGGTGATAACTGCTTTATTGAACATCCAACTTGTAGTTTTTCCATATCAATTGAAATCACCTTAAGATCGTGCTTTTCACCGATATTAAAAATTTCGTCAGGATGATTTACCCTGCTGTAACTTATTTCTTGTAAATGGCATAGAGTATCAATGGTTCCATCAGTTGTTGTTACCTCAAAAAAACAACCAAAAGATGAATAACCTTTTACTACAGCATCTTTTATGATGTCACCAACTTTAAATTTACTAATAATTTTTTCCTTATCCTCTTTTTTATTTGATGAAACTACTTGTCTTCTTGATACAACGCTGTTTCCTCTTATCATATCAAGTTTTATTAGAGCAAACTTTTGTTCTATGCCAATTAAATGGTCAATATTTTTAATCGGTTTATCTGAAATTTGTGAGCCTGGACAAAACATAAGCGAACCTGTCTCCACGTGTTCAACTATTACTCCACCTTTAGTTTTTTGGGTAATTTTCCCATTTATTAACTCATTATTTTCATAACATTTAACTAATTTATTCCATCCTTTAATTTTCTGAGCCTTTTGTGCCGATACAACAACGTCTCCATTTTTATCCTCTATTTTTTCTAAAAGTACTGAAATTGTTGTTCCTTCTTTAATTTCCTCATTCATTCCCATCAATTTTACTTCATTAACATCAATTACTGGTTCGCTTTTTAAACCTGGGATGAATAAAAAAATATATTTACTCGTAATTTTTGTTACTTTGCCCTCAATAATTTTACCTTCCTCAATTTTATTTTTTGATAATTGACTATTTAGTAACTCTTCAAATTGTTTGCTTGCGGGGGATGATAGGTCTTTATAAATTTCCATTAATTCTTCAATTTTTTATCCATAATAGCTTTAATCTTTTTAAAGCACGCTTTCTTACTTAATTTACTAGTATTAATCAAGATAGAATCTTTTGTTTTTTTTAAAGGACCGTATTTCCTCTTTTTGTCAGATTCATCCCTATTTTTAAGGCTTTTGAAGACCTCCATATATGTAATTTTTTTATTTAACTTTTGATATTCATCGTAACGTCTTTTTGCTCTTACATTCAAGTTTGCGGTTATAAAAAATTTAAACATTGCATCTTTAACCTGAACAGTAATTATATCTCTTCCATCTAAAACAGACCCTCTAAATTTTTTTGGTGGGTTGTAAGCACATTTTTGTTGAAATTTATGAACAATATTTCTTATTTTTTTATCTTTAGCAATTTTAGATGCAGATAATGCAACTTCATTTGATAATAAGGATTTATTCTTTAAATAGTCTAATCTAATTTTATTAATTTTTTTTCTAATTTGGGTGTAGGTAAATTTTTTTTTATTATCTAATTTTAATTTACCAATGTATCTATAAATTTTTCCTGTATCTAAATAAAACAAATTATAGTTTTTTGATATTAATTTTGCTTGTGTTCCTGCTCCAGCTGCGGCGGGTGAATCTATTGCAACAGTAATAATATTCTTCCTTTTTTTCAATTTATTTTTGCCCCTATTTTCCTTAAGAGTTTTAAAAATTCTGGAAAAGAAGTATTGATAGAATCTTTATCATTAATCTTCCATTTTCCACCCAGTGTTAAGGCTGTAATACAACATAAAAAAAATATTCTATGGTCTTTTAAAAAGTTTTTCATTTCAAAACTTTTATTTAGTACTAAGTCTGGTTTACCATAAATATTTATATTATTTTTAAATCTTTTTACTTTAATGCCAATTAATTTTAAAAATTTAACTCCTAAATCTAATCTTTTTGATTCCTTTTTATTCATTTCCCCTAAGTCTCTAAATTTTGATACACCTTTAGCTTTTGCAGCGACTAGAAAAATTATTAAAAATTCATCAATTGCAGAGCTATTTAAATTTGAAGGACATTTTATTGCATTTAATTTTTTTTTGCTTTCAATATAAATATCAGATATCTCTTCACCATTATAAATTTTTTTGTTTTTAAGCTTTATATTTGCTCCCATTTTATTTAAAATAGCAATTATACCAATTCTACTTTGATTTATATTTACCTTTTCAATAATCATTTTAGAGTTATGAGATAAAAGTGTTAAAACTATAAAAAAAGATGCTGAACTTATATCTCCAGGAACCTCGTATTCAAAACTTTTGAATTGATTTAAACCTTTAACTATTATTTTTTCATAACCTGACTTTTTTATAACTTTAATGGGATAGTTTAAATATTTTAACATTAATTCAGTGTGATTTCTTGAGCTTTTTGAAATAATTTCAGTAATACCCGGTGTATTTAAAGCACTAAATATAATACAAGTCTTAACTTGTGCACTTCCTATATTTTCGATGTATTTAATTGGTCTAAGAAAATCAGTACCAATTATTTTAATTGGCAACATACTTTTTTTACTTTTAAAATTAACTCCAAAAAGTTTTAAAGGTTTTATTACTCTAGAAAAGTCTCTTTTTGATAAGCTTTTATCTCCGATTAATTTAACCTGAGATTTTGATTTTACTAATAATCCAAGTATTAATCTCGCCAATGTTCCTGAGTTACCTGCATTTAATATAGTTTTTTTTTTAATCTTGAAACTATTTAGTCCAAAACCTTTTATATAGTATGTATTTTTTCGTTTTGTATAATCGACACCAAGTTTTTTGATAACTTTTAAAGAGTTTAAAACATCCTCGGATTCTAACAAATTTGAAATTTTTGAAGTACCTACTGCTTGTGAGGCAAGAAGTACAGATCTTATTGAAATACTTTTGTCTGCACTGACTTTAATTTTTTTATCAAAACTATTTATTTTATGTCTTATAGAAATATGATTTGCCATTAATGAATTAATTTATTTTAAATTCATCCCCAAAGTATGCGCTCCTTGCACTTGAGTCTTTTATTATCTCATTAGGACTTCCCGAGGCTATAATCTTCCCACTTGACAATACGATTGCTCTATCTACGCAAGTTAATAAATCTCTTGCTTGATGATCACAAACCACAACAGTTATTTTTTCAAGGGCTTGTAAATTAACTATAATTTCTTGTAGCATTTTAATTGTCAGAATATCCAAGGCAGCAAATGGTTCATCCAAAAGAAGAATATTTGGATCATTTATTAATGCCATAGCTATTACCAGTTTCTTTTTTTGTCCACCAGATAGATGTTTTCCTTTAATTTTTAATAAAGGATCAAATTCAAATTGTGAAACTATTTTTTCTATTTTTGCTTTTCTTAAATTTTTTTCCTTTATATGAATTTCGCCTACTAGTTTTAAATTTTCTAATAAATTTAAATCTTGAATAAAACCTCCATATTGTGGCACATATCCAAGTTTAAATCTTGTAGCTCTTTCATAAATAGGAATATTTGTACAATCCTCGCCATTTATATAAACTTTGCCAAAGCTGGGATCTTTTAAACCTGTTATAATATGAAATATTGTTGATTTTCCAACTCCGTTAGGTCCAAGCATTCCCAAAACCTCTTGTTTATTAATTTTAAGATTTAAATTATTTAATATTTGTCTTTTATTATAAAACATCGATATCTTATCAAGCTGTAATAAGGTTTGTTTTTCCTTAAAGCTCTTTATTCTAAATTTTTTAATTAATGCCATTAGTTTGTAATAATCTCAATTTCCTTAATAGTAGTCTCTGGATTTATATTTATATCTTTTGTTTTTAAATCAAACTCTACCAATCCTGCCTTCATTGTAGATTTTGGGTCGGTAATTATTACGTTGTTATAAGCTAAAGCCTTATTTGTTTCCATGTTAATGTCAAAATTTATACATGTGATTTGTTTATCTTGGTAATTAATTTTTACATTATCATAAAATTTAGAATTTGAATTTATAGAATTAAATTGAGCAAAATCTGAAACTATATAAATTGTTTCTCTGTTATCTGAAGTAATTTCGCCTCTCACATTAACTAAATCTAAAATATCTTTATTATTAATATTTGATTTGCCTGAGTTAGCCAACAAGTAAAAATTATTTCCGCTTTCGTCAATTGAATTATACTCAACATCTTTTACTAGATTCTTTATTTCTTCTGAGGAAACTATATTTTTTGTTTTTGTTTTTAAATTTGTGTTTTTTTTATTAATTATTATATCATCGTTTTTTTTTACTTCTTTTTTCTCATTTTCAGATGATTTATAATCAATATTTTTGTTATTATTGATCTCTAAAATCAACTCATTATTTTTTGTCTCTAATTCTAATATTTTTTTTTCAAGTACTTGTAGTTGCTCTTGATTGCTAATTTCTAATGAGTTTATTTCTTCCACAATATTTTTATTTGTGTTGAAATACTTGTAATAAACAAAGGCTAAAATAAAAATTATAATTGAAAATATTAAAATTTGAATTAAAGACTTAATAGACATCTATGTTATGTTTGCATTTAAGATATTGTGAATGTGAATAAATCCAATTGTTTTATTTTTTTTTTTATTTTGATGAACACATAAACTTGTAATTTTTTTGGCATTCATCATAGAAAGTGCTTGGGCTGCAAGCATATTTTTGTCTACACTAATTGGTTTTTTTTTCATAACTTTCTTAATTTTTAAATTATTAAAGCTAAATTTTAAATTAGAAAGTCTTTTTAAATCCCCATCTGTGAGAATACCTTTTGTACTGTTACGATTATCTTTAACGACTACTACTCCTAAACCTTTTTTTTCGATATTTTTTAATGCTAAATCCATACTTATATTCTCATTTACAAAAGGAATTTTTTTTCCTACCAACATTAAATCTTCAACGGTTTTCAATTTTATAGATAAAGAACCACTTGGGTGAAATTTTTTAAAATCTAACTTACCAAATTTTTTAAACTTCATGCATGCTATTGCTATTGCATCACCCAATGCAATTTGAACGGTTGTTGATGATGTTGGAACGAAACTACCAGGTCCAGCCTCTTTTACTGAAGGTAATAAAAATTTTATGTTAGCATTCTTGTATAAAAGGGAGTCTTTTTTAGATGTGATACCTATTAGTTTTATATTTTTATTTCTGGATGCAAACTGAATTATATTTTTTAGTTCATCACTTTCACCACTCAGACTTATCAATATTATAATATCATTAGATGTTATTTGTCCCATATCACCATGGCTTGCATTAGATGCATCTAAAAAAAAAGAGGGTGTTCCAGTTGAAGATAAAGTTGCACACCATTTCTTTCCAATTATTCCACTCTTGCCAACACCTGAAATAATGATCTTCCCATTTTTACAATTCAAAATTGTTTTAATTATTTGTTCAAATGACTTTCCGATACTAGATTGAAGTTTTTTAAGCGAGTCTGTCTCTATTTTAATTACTTCTTTAGCAATATTAATTAAATTTTGATTTCTCATCTTAGTGAGACCATATATCTTCTTTAAATGAAGCATAATCTAATTCTACCCTTGTGCTAATAAATTTTATAGCACTTTCATAAAGATCTATTCTTTTTTCTCTCTCCAAAATAGTTTTTAATGATTGATATATCTTATGTAAATAAACGACATCTTGTGCACAATATTTAAGCTGTTTATCAGATAGTCCACCACCAAAATCTGATGTTTGTAATTGCTTGCTTATATCTATGCCAATGAATTCTTTAATCAAATCTTTAAGTCCATGTTTATCTGAGTAGCTTCTTGCAATTTTACTCATAATTTTTGTACAATTTACATTTTTAAGATCAACTCCTAAATACTTCTTTATAAATAAAAGATCAGCTCTAGCGTAATGAAATAACTTATTTATTTTTACGTCATTTAAAATTCTTTTCAAATTTGGTGCGTCGTAGTTATCTTTGTCTAATTGGATAATATGAGCATCATTTTGACCAGAGGATATTTGAACCAAACATAGTCTATCTCTTTCAATATTAAGTCCCGTGAACTCACAATCTATTGCTATCTTGTCACTGAACTCTATTTCATCTGGTAAATCTTGCTTATGTAATTTAATATCTAAATTCATAGTTAGATATATATATATGAAAAATCAGGATTCAATTTTAATATTTGGTTCATCTGGTCAAATAGGAAAATCTTTAATTAGAAAATTTACAAAAAATAACTATAGAGTTATTGCGGTTACTAGGAGTATCCATAGAAAAGGCTATCAAATAAAAACTCAATCTAATTATGGATATTTAGAACTAGAAGAGATTAATTTTTTTACTGAAGAGAATATAATGAAATTAATGCAAAAGTCATCAATCTGTATAAATTTAATCGGAATTTTATATGAAAAAAAAGAAAATTATTTTAATTTAATTCATGCAGATTTGCCCTCTTTGCTTTCAAAAGTTGCATTGAAAAGCTCCATCAAGCAATTCATACATTTATCAGCCTTGGGTATTGAACCTGCTTTAGACAGTAATTATGCTCTAAGTAAACTTAGTGGAGAAAAAAAAGTAAGACAAAACTTTCCTGATGCTGTTATTTTAAAACCTTCTATCGTTTATTCGGTAGATGACAATTTTACAACTAACTTTATGAGTTTGCTAAGCATGTTGCCTGTCATGCCTTTGTATTATGAGGGAAAAACTAAATTTACCCCTATTCATGTCTCTGATCTTTCAAATATAATTTTTGAAATTGTTAAAAAAAAAATAATTGGTGAAACAATTGAATGTATTGGCCCTGAAGTTTTTTCATTCAAAGAATTAATATTGAAAATATTAAAATCAATTGACAAAAAAAGATTGTTATTCTCTATGCCTTTACCGCTTGCAAAAATCAATGCTAAATTATTCGAACTTATGCCTAAACCATTGATCACTTTAGATCAGCTTAAATTGCTGAAATATGATAATATTGCATCAAAAAAATATAAAACAAATTTTGATATCAAAATGGATGCAAATAAAAAATTTGAGGAAGAAATTGTACGCTATAGTTTTAATTGGACTAGTGGAGGACAATTCTCAAAAAAAAAAATCAATAAGGTAAGTTGATGTTAAGTAATATTATATATTTGGTTGTATTTATAATTTTGGCTTTTGTTTTATCAATTGCAGTTAAAGCTATAACAAGAGGGGTTGAAGCAAAACAAATAATCAAAGAAGAGAAAAATCTAAATCAATTTAACGAAAATGAAGATCAAAACTCAGAAATAATAAATCAAATTAAGGATTTAAAAGAATTACATGATAAAGGAATAATCGATGAAAATGAATTTAAAAAAGCTAAAGAAAAAATACTAAAATAAACTATGCAGACTTTACCTTCTTTTCGATGAATTTAGGCATTTCATCTTCTTTATCTATAACATCATCTTTTTTACCTTTTGGTTGAAAAACAATCATTAGGTGCAATGGACAATAGGAAAACTTCTCAACAGTCTTTCTTCCACAAAATGTGGATTCTTTTTCATCTGGGTGACCTTCCATGTATTTACAAGTTTGTTCGTTTAAATCTTCTAGTTGGAGATTTTTTGCTGGTTCAAAGTTTTTATCTAAAAGCAAAGATCTAAATCTGTGTTTTCTGCTTGTTTTTTTAGTATTATAATTTGAAGTTGTTGTCTCAACGATATTTTTTGAAACTGTTGATCTAGCCTTAATTTTAGCAGATAAATTTAATCTATGTGCTTTTCCAATAACTGCATTTCTGCTTACCCCTCCAATTATTTCAGCTATTTGGCTTGCAGTTTGACCTTTTCCCCAGAGATCTTTTAATTTGCCAACTTTCTCATCTGTCCAGCTCATATTACTATATTTAGTATAATTTAATATATTTACAACACTATATTGAGATCATGATTATGATCTTATAACAAGCTTTTTTTTTTGTTTTTTAACAATTATCA
>MDTB01151252.1_pt1 | contig 10757 bp, 11 predicted proteins | sample 811161 | NCBI WGS metagenome assembly MDTB01 (sample SAMN05326650, study PRJNA326480) | marine metagenome | isolation source: seawater | place: Mediterranean Sea | collected 2009 | reverse complement strand
GAGACTGGGATTCGAACCCAGGAAAGAGTTGCCCCTTTGCCGGTTTTCAAGACCGGTGCTTTCAACCGCTCAGCCATCTCTCCGTGTGCTAGGTTTTATTAGTATAATTTGAAAATTCAACTAAAAAACAGATTTTTTTTTTCTAATTTTATAAAATGACTCTAGCTTGAGTCTAGTTATCCTGATAAATCCTAATTATTTTTTTATGTCTTCATTTAATAAAGGTTTAATACTAACTTCCCTAGGATCTTTCTGGTGGGGATTTATTGGTGTAATTTACTTTGAGGCTGTATCTTTTATTGGGCACATCGAGTTAGTAGTTCATAGATGTTTATGGACAGCTGTTATGTTAATTATAACAACTACAATTTTTTCTAAATGGAAAATTTTCTTTAATATTGCCTCTAATTTTAAAAATTTAATTGCATTATTTATATCTGGAATTTTAATTTTTATAAATTGGAGTATTTGGATCTATGCAGTAGCTTCTGAAAGAATAATTGATGCAAGTTTTGGTTATTTTATAATGCCAATTTTAAGTGTATTATTAGGATACATTTTTTTTAGAGAAACTCTTAATAAAAAAAGGATTTTTTCAATAAGCTTAGTTTTAATTTCAATTTGTATACTCATAATATTCAACTTCAAAAGTTTACCTTGGGTAGGTTTAATTGTAGCTACAAGTTGGGGATTTTATAATCTTGTAAGAAAAAAGGTTAATGTTGATACGGATATTGGACTTTTGATTGAAAGTTTATTCATTTTTCCATTTGCCTTAGTTGTTTTTTACTTGATTGTTAAAAATGGCACTAATGATTTTAATTTGTCAGATCCAGGTTTAAGTTTATTTTTAATTTTAGCAGGGCCCATGACTGTGATTCCTTTATTTCTATATGTAAGAGGTGTTGAATTAATCGGCTTAGGTCCCACCGGTATGATATTTTATATTACACCCACATTACAGTTTATTTTAGGTTACTTTTATTACAATGAGGAATTTTCATTAGTAAAATTTGTAAGTTTTATTATCATATGGATTGCTGTAGTTATATATCTCAAGGATCTTTATGAAAAAAATTAATATATATTTTTTCTTACTTTTTGTTTTTTCATTTTGTAATCTATTAGCTGACGAACAATTAAATTTTTCAAAATGGAAGAATGAATTTAGAAATTTAGCACTATCAAATGATATATCTGAAAAAACTTTTGATACTGCTATGAGAAATGTTAAGTATTTACCAAATGTTATTAAATACGATAGATATCAACCAGAATTTTATGAAGATACAAAAACTTATATTTCAAAAAGAACTTCAGAAAAAAAAGTTAAAAAAGGAATTAATTTTTTTAATACAAATACAAGTTTAATTAAAGAGGTTGAAAATGAATTCGATATAGAAAAAGAATTACTTTTATCATTAATGGGGATTGAAACAAATTATGGTACATATGTAGGAAAAATGGATATTTTATCTTCATTATCAACATTAAGTTATGACAAAAGAAGATCCCAGTTTTTTACGAATGAATTGTTAATTTTGTTAAAATTAATAGACTCAAATCAAGTTGATTATCAAACTCTTTATGGTTCTTGGGCTGGAGCTTTTGGTTATTTTCAATTTATGCCTTCGACTATTAAAAATTATGCAATTGATTATAACACAGATAACTATATTGATCTTAAAAATCCTTATGATGCTTACGCTTCAGCTGGGAATTATTTAAACAGTATAGGTTGGAAGAAAGACTCCCATTGTTTCTATAAAATAGATTTAAATGAAAATATTTCAAAAAAATATTTAAATGTTTCTGCTAAAAAATTAAAAAATAAAAAAAAATTAAAATTTTTTAAAAAATATATTAATAATCAAGAAGATATTGACTTCATAAATGAAAATTTAAAAGTTGCAATAATTACCCCAGATAAAGATATAATTCCAGATGCTGAAACCTTAACACCCGCATATATAGTTTTTGATAACTACGAGATAATATTGAAGTGGAATAGATCACTAAGATTTGCTTTAGCCGTATGCACTTTGAAGGATAAAATTAAGAATGAATTATAAATCAGTTATATTTATTTTATTAAGTTTTCTATTATTAAGTTGCGAAATATCAACTGTAAATAAATCAAAAAAAATAGATTTAGAAATAAAGAAAAAATATAAAAATGTAGGATTTGCTTTAATATTTGATACGAATTCTAATGATATAAAAGAACTAGAAAAACGCTCATTAAACATTTATCACAAATCATTAAAAAAAAGATCTATTGTTAAAATTACCAATCCAGAAAATGGAAAGTATATTATAGCTGAAGTTAAATCTAATAGGGTAAAATTTTCTAATTTTTATAATTCAGTTTTGAGTTTAAGAATCGCTGAAGAATTAGATCTTGATTTAAAAGAACCATATGTAGAAATAATTTTAGTATCCAAAGACTCAACTTTTATAGCAAAAAAAGCTAAAATGTTTGAAGAAGAACGTTCTGTTGCTGAAAAAGCGCCAGTTGATGGTATCCAAATCAATGATTTAAATTCAATAAAATTAGAGAAAAAGAAGGTTATGAATAAAATTTTTTCTTACTCAATAAAAGTAGCTGACTTTTATTATAAAGATACAGCTCAAATCATGTTTGATAGAATTAAAAATGAAGCATCTATTAAACATTTAAGAATAATTAGATTATCAAAAACAAAATATAGGTTATTAATAGGACCTTTTAATGATATAAAATCTTTGAAAGAGTCATTTGAAAAAATGAATTCGTTTAATTTTGAAAATTTGGAAATTTTGAGGAATGTTTAAAAAGTTTATTTTTATTTTATCAATTAATTTTTTTATTTGCCAATTAGTAAGTGCAAATATTGAAATTAAAGCAAGAACCGCAATATTACAGGATTTTTTATCAGGCGAGATTTTATATGAAAAAGAGTCCGATAGATCTATTTACCCAGCGTCAATGACCAAGATTATGACGAGCATCATTGCATTTGATTTAATAAAATCAGGAGATTTGGTTTTAGATGAAAAATTTATAATATCTGAAAAAGCCTGGAGATTATCTACTGCCGGTTATTCTTCCATGTTCGTTATGGTTGGAGATGAAGTTTCTGTTGAGAATTTATTAAAAGGAATAATTGTCGCTTCAGGTAATGATGCATGCATTGCTCTTGCCGAAGGAATAGCTGGTACAGAGGAAGAGTTTGCGATTATGATGACGTCAAAAGCAAAAGAAATCGGTATGGAAAATACAAATTTTTCCAACTCATCAGGTATAAATGATCCTGATAATTATTCTACTGTTAAAGATATTATGATTATGTCCAATTATTTAATCAAAAAACATCCTGAATATTATAAATGGTTTAGTGAAAAAGAATTTACTTGGGATCGAACTGGTGGGGATCCAATAACTCAAGGTAATAGAAATCCACTTCTTTACAAAAATCTTGGAGCAGATGGGATAAAAACTGGATATTTAGCAGTAGAAAGATATTCATTAGCATCATCTATCGATAGAAAAGGAAGAAGATTAATTGCTGTAGGCAGTGGTTTTGAAACTAAGAATTCTAGATCTAGAGAGAGCTCAAAACTTTTAACATATGGGCTCACTAATTTTGATTTAGTTGAAATTAGTAAAGCAGATAAACCTTTTGATCAAATCAATGTTTGGTTAGGTAAATCAAATGTCGTAAAAGTTTATAGTAAAGAAAATATTTATAAGACTATTAAAAAAGGACAAAAGAAAAAGCTTAAGATAAAACTTATATATGACGGTCCAATAGAAGCTCCCATCAAAAAAGATCAAATAGTTGCCCAATTAAAAATAATTTATGATCAAGATTTGGTTGGTGAATATGATCTTTTAGCTCTTAATGATGTTAAAAAAGTAAATATCTTTTCAAGATTACTTAGATCCCTAAATTATTTAATTTGGGGCGATGTATAAAAAACCTATAATAGTTTTTGAGGGAATTGAAGGAAGTGGAAAAACTTCACATATTAACTTTGTTTCCAAATACTTAAAAAAGAAAAAAATAGATTTTATAAAAATACGTGAACCAGGAGGCAGTAAGAATTCTGAAAAAATAAGAAAATTAATTCTTAATAATAGATCTAATTTTAATAAAGACACTGATCTATTACTATATATAGCTGCAAGAAGTGAAAATATTAAGTTATTAAATAAATCTTATAAAAAAAAAATTATTTTAATAGACAGATTTTCAGACTCAACTATTGCTTATCAACATTATGGCTTTGGCGTTAATCTAAATTTGATAAAATTTTTAAATAACTATTTATTGAAAAATTTAAAAGTAACTTTTACTTTTTTAAATATAGTTAACAAAAATAATATGTTAAAAAGACTTAAGATAAGAAAAAAACTTAATAGATATGATAAATTTAAGTTAAGTTTTTATAAAAGAGTTCAAGACGGTTTTTTAAAATTAGCTAAAAATAAATCTAAAAAATATCTAATTGTAGACTCCAATTTAGATATCAAACTTAATAAAAAACTAATTATAAACCAAATAGATAAATTAATTTAATGGATTTAAAACCAAACAATCAAACTAAATTATATGGATTAAATGATAATTTTGATGAATTTATAACTCTTTATAAAACAAATAAATTACCAAATAAAATTTTATTATCTGGGCCTAAAGGTATCGGTAAAGCTACAATGGCTTATCATTTGGTTAATTTTATTTTATCACAAGGTGAACAATTTTCCTACGACGAAGAAAATAATTTAATAAATTTAGAAAATAAATCATTCAAGTTAATCCAAAATAAGTCTAATCCTAATTTTAATCTTATAGATATAAATGATGAAAAACAAAAGATAGATATATCTCAAATACGTAAGTTAATTACAAATCTAAATATGTCTACATTTAATGATAAACCCAAAATAGTTTTAATTGATAATATTGAATTTTTAAATAAAAACTCAATCAATAGTTTATTAAAAGTTATAGAAGAACCAAATGATAACACATATTTTATTTTGATTAATAATGACAAGAATATACTTCCTACTTTAAAATCAAGATGTTTAAATTTTAAAGTTATATTATCCAATGAAAAATCAAAAGAAATTATTAATAAAATTTTAGATAATGATATCTCTAAAATAATTAATAAAGATTTATTAGATTTTTATTTTACCCCAGGTAAAATCTATAATTTGATTAAATTTTCTAAAGAAAATTCAATTGAACTAAAAGATATAAAATTGAACCAATTTTTATCATTAATTATTGATAAAGATTATTTTAAAAAAGGTAATTTAGTTAAATATAACATTTATGATTTTTTTGAACTTTTTTTGTGCAAAAATATTTCATTAGAATATTCATATTTTTACAGTTATTTTTTAAAACAATTTGATAATGTTCGAAAATTTAATTTAGATGAAGAGTCTGTATTGATTGAGTTTAAACATAAATTTTTAAATGGATAAAAATTTTTACATAACTACCCCGATTTATTATCCTTCTGCAAAACCTCATATGGGTCATGCCTATTCAAGTATTATAGCTGATTTTTTTGCTAGGTTTAAAAAAATTGATGGTTTTAATGTTCATTTCTTAACTGGTACAGATGAACATGGACTTAAAATTCAAAGAGCTTCTGAAAAGAGCGGAGTAGATACATCAAAATTTTGTGACGAGATAAGTCAAACTTTCAGGGATCTTTCAAAAACTTTAAATCTTACAAATACCGATTTCATTAGAACTACTGAAAATAGACATAAATCCTCAGTACAAAGTTTATGGACTGAATTAAAAAAAAATGATGAAATTTATCTATCAAAATATTCTGGCTGGTATTCTGTTTCAGATGAAGCTTTCTATAATGATAACGAGGTTGAAGAAATAAATGGGCAAAAACAATCAATTTCATCAAAGTCGCCCGTTGAATGGATGGATGAAGAGTCTTATTTTTTTAGACTTTCTAAATGGGAAAAACCTTTGCTTGATTTTTATGAAAAGAATCCAGATTTTATATCTCCTTATTCAAGAAAAAATGAAGTAATCAGTTTTGTTAAAAGTGGGCTAAAAGATCTTTCAGTTAGTAGAAAAAGTTTTTCATGGGGAATACCAGTTCCAGATGACAAAAACCATGTTATATATGTTTGGCTTGATGCACTTACTAATTATATTAGTGCATTGAATTATCCTGATACAAATAACACGTTATATAAAAAATTTTGGCCAGCATCTGTGCACATGATTGGTAAAGATATATTAAGATTTCATGCAGTCTATTGGCCAGCATTTTTATTAGCAGCTAAATTACCTTTACCAAAAAAAGTATTTGGTCATGGCTGGATTTTATCAGGAGAAGAAAAAATGTCTAAATCTAAAGGCAACATTCTTGATCCAATAGAAATTATTAATCAATATGGACTAGATTCATTAAGATATTATTTAATTAAAGAAGTTTCATTTGGCAATGATGGAAATATTTCTCAAAGCAAATTAGAGGATTGTATTAATAGTGATTTAGCTAATAATTTTGGAAATTTATGTCAAAGAGTAACAGCATTTACATTAAAAAATTGTGATGGGAAAATACCAGATATCATAAAATTTGAGCTAGATGATTTAAAGATTTTAGATAAATTTAAGATGAATTTGAACTTGATTAGATCAAAAATAGATAAACAAGATATTAACTTTTATATTGATTTTATTGTGAATTCGTTATTTGAGGCAAATAAATATTTTAATGATCAGGAACCCTGGAAGAAAAAGGATGACCAGGTCAGACTAAATACAATAGTTTATACAACGCTAGAAATTGTCAGAAAAATAAGTTACTTACTTTATCCAATTATACCACAATCTTCACTAAAAGCTCTTAAGATCTTTAATATAAAAGAAAATCAAATTAAATTTTCAACATTAGATAATCACAATTTTTTAAAAAGTAGTGATAATATAAATAAAATTGATATTCTGTTTAAAAAAATTGAAAAAACAAATGATTGATTCACATTGCCATTTAGACCATGAACCTCTTTTAAGTAATTTAGACGAAATCATTAAAAGATCCAAAGAAGTGGGTATAAGTAAAATATTGACTATATGCACCACTTTTGAAAGTTTTATCAGAATTAAAGAGATACTCAAAAAAGATGAAATGATCTTTGGAACTTATGGAATTCACCCACATGAAACAATTAACAACAAAATAGATAGTGTTAAAATAATTGAAGAAGTAAACAATAATAAGAAAATTATTGCAATAGGGGAGACTGGATTAGATTTTTTTTACAATAATAGCGATAAAAAAAGTCAAATCGAAAGCTTTGAAGAACATATAAAAGCTTCTATTAAATTGAAAATACCACTTATCATTCATTCTAGGGCTGCAGAAAAAGAAACCTTAAAGATTTTTCAAAAATATAAAAATGAAAATTTAAAGATATTGATGCATTGCTTTACGGGTTCAAAAAAGTTTGCAAAAGATTTGCTTGAACTAAATGCCTATTTTTCAGCTAGTGGAATTATAACATTTAAAAATTCTCTTGAGCTACAAGAAACATTCAAATTTATCCCACTAGAAAAATTGCTAATTGAAACTGATAGCCCTTTTTTAGCACCAGTACCAATGAGAGGTAAAAAAAACGAACCTTCCTTTGTCAAATATACAGCAGAAAAATTAGCAACTATTAAAAATGTATCCAGTGATAATTTGATTAAAACGACATCAACTAATTTTGATAGATTATTTAGTTAATTAATGAAATTTATTATTTTAGGATGTGGAAGTTCAATGGGGGTACCAAGACCTGACGGATCATTTGGTGAATGTAACCCAAAAAACAAAAGAAATTTTAGAACTAGATGTTCTGCTTTATTACAAACAGATACAGAAAATGTTTTAATAGATACTTCCCCAGACCTAAGAATACAATTACTAAATAATAGAATACGAAAAATAGATAAAGTTTTATTTTCACATATGCATGCAGATCAGACACATGGTATTAATGATTTAAGAGTTTTTTATTTAAATAACAAAAAAACTATTCCAGTTTTTTCAGATAAAGAAACCCAAAAATATTTACTTAAAAATTTTTCTTATTGTTTTAAAAGTAATACCAACGAGTATCCGGCAATATTAAAAATAAAATTGATTAATGAAAAAATGTTAATTAAAAATAACAATAATAAAGTTCATATAAAAACGCTAAAAGTTAAACACGGGAAAGTTAACAGTATTTGTTATATTTTTAATAAAAAGTTGGCTTATATTAGTGATGTAAGTAAAATTCAAGATAAAGACTTCAAATATTTTAAAAATTTGAAATATATCATAATTGATTGTTTACGGTATAAAAGCCATCCATCTCACTTTAATCTTAATCAATGCACGGATCTGTATAAAATTTTTTTGCCAAAAAAAATGATTTTAACAAATTTACATTGTGATTTGGATTATGATACGCTGAAAACAAAACTACCGAATAATATGATACCTGCTCACGATGGATTAACAATCAAATTATAAGATTTGTTCTATTTTTTTTTTTATTTTATCTGATGTTGGATTTGTAAAAGATGCAAAAGTATCAACTACGTTACCATTCTTATCTATTAAAATTTTATGGAAATTCCATTTTGGTATCGCAGATCTCCCATACGTTTCTTTTGCCCAGGAATAAACTGGGTGTGCTTTATCGCCTTTAACATCGTATTTGCTTGTCATAGGAAAAGTAATATTGAAATTTGTTTTACAAAAATCTTTGATTTCAGATTCTGAAGCTGGTTCTTGGCCTCCAAATTGATTTGATGGAATTCCAAGAACTACAAGGCCTCGTTTATTGTAAATATCGTATAAATTTTGTAGATCATCATATTGATTAGTAAAACCACATTTACTAGCAACATTAACAATTAATAAAACTTTGCCCTTATATGAAGAAAAATTTATTTCATTCCCATCAATAGACTTGATTTTTAAATCAAAAAATTTAACAGAACTTTCTGAAATACTTTTATTTATAAAAGAAAACATAATAAGCAGTATATAAAAAAATAATTTATATTTTGACATTAATTTTTTTCGCAGAAATTAGAAGTACAATATATCCAAATACAGTTGATAACAAAGATCCAGTTAAAACACCTATCTTAACACCGTCCATATATTGAGTGCTATCAACAAAAGCTAAATTTCCAACAAATAAACTCATAGTAAAACCAATTCCTGTTAAAATAGATACACCATATAGACTTAACCAGCTTGAATTATTTGGTGCTTCTGCAAATTTGAATTTTATTGATACATAAGAAAATACCAATACACCAATTTGTTTACCAAAAAATAATCCACAGACAATACCAAGAGGGACTGGTGACATTAAACTTGACATGGTTAAACCAGTAAGATTTACGCCTGCATTTGCAAAAGCAAATAAAGGCATGATAATAAAAGCTACATAAGGCGAAATTGCATGTTCAATTTTTAATAGTAATGAAAAATCTTTATCTTTTTCTCTGTGTGGTATTGTTGATGCCAACAAAACGCCAGCAATAGTAGCATGGATACCAGATTTGTATGTAAAGAACCACATAAATAAACCTATTAATAAATACGGCGAAAATATCTTAATAGAAAATTTATTCAAAATTAAAAGTATGATGTAACTTATTAGTATTAAACTTAAATAAGGAATGCTTAAATCTCCAGAATAAAAAAAAGCTATAATTAAAATTGCACCAAGATCATCTATTATTGCTAATGCAGTTAAAAAAACTTTTAGAGATATTGGTACCCTAGATCCAAGCAATGACAAAATACCTAATGAAAATGCAATATCAGTTGCTGAAGGTATTGCCCAACCAACCATTGTTTCTGAGTTTCCCCAATTAATAAATACATAAAAAAGTGCTGGTACTACCATGCCTCCAACTGCAGCTATGATTGGAAGTAAAGCTTGTTTAATATTAGAAAGTTCTCCTTGAATAAATTCTCTTTTTATTTCTAAAGTTACAAAAAAGAAAAATACTGCCATCAAAGCATCATTTATCCAATGGTGAACAGATAATTTTAACCCAAACTCATTAATACCAATAAATAAATATTTTTCTAGTGTGTGAAAATATAATTCAGCAAAATTACTATTACTTATCATTAAAGCTAAAATTGCTGCTATCAATAATACAAGACCGCTCGCAGCTTCTAACTTAAAGAACCATCTAAAAGGTTTAGATAAATAATTTATCATAATTAAAATAGATCTTTAATAAATAAATTCACATCTATCAACGTTTCAAAGAGGCTAAATAAAAAAAATTCTAGCTTTGGAAAATAATCATACAATGGACTTTTAAAGGTATCTAATATTATTATTATTCCTACAAAAGTAAATATTAGCACAATTATATAAGATAAAATTTTACTAAAAGAAAAATTATTTGATTTTAGAGATGTGTAAGTTCTTTGGACTTTATTTTGAGTCAAAAATTCGTTATTTTCATCAGAAAAAGCTATTCTGTTGTCATCTTTATTGATTATTTCAGACTTATCTAAAAGCTCATCTAAAAGTTCTGGATTAGGTTTTTTAGCATTTTCATCAGGATAAATTTTTGGTTTTTCTTTTTTTTTTTCAAAAAACCATTTTTTGTCACAAAATCCACATTGGAGAAGTCTACCTGTGTCAGGAATTAAATTTTGTTCAATTTCAAATTTTTTTTCACCGCATGGACAAATAATAATCATAT
>MDTB01085698.1_pt1 | contig 10757 bp, 9 predicted proteins | sample 811161 | NCBI WGS metagenome assembly MDTB01 (sample SAMN05326650, study PRJNA326480) | marine metagenome | isolation source: seawater | place: Mediterranean Sea | collected 2009 | reverse complement strand
TGTTTTAGATTACCACCAGAAGAAAACGCTTTGCCGGCACCAGTAAGAATGGCAACTCGGACACTCTGGTCGGTACTAATGCGCTGCATAGTGTCTATTAGGGCAGCACAGATGTCCTTGTCAGTGATCGGATTTCGCAGCTCTGGCATGTTGAGCGTCAAAGTCATAATGTGGCCTGTCTGATTGATTAATAACTTTTCAGTCATAAGTAAGTCCTTTGTTTGCAACGTGTCATCCAAACGGGAAGACATAATTTTTGTTAATAAGCTCGCAGGCATAGCCCGAGCCGTAGTAAGCATCCCAGATGGCTTCAGATCTTGCGTACTTCGCACCATGAGCAACGAAGAGGAAGCGATCCGCTAATTGGATCGCATTTCTCAGTGGAAATGGCCTGGTTCATATTTGTCGCGAGAGGATCACCGTTCAAATTTGGACTATCCTCCGTATTACTTACAGTCCAACCGTGCTGAGCAAAAACAGTATCAAGAGCCAGGTTCTGATCCAGCTTTGCGCGCGCTATAAAAGCCCCGACCTTCGTTGTTATCTCAAGCCAGTCGTCCATTTTGATGCCCCGAGAGGCTGCAGTCTCATACGCTATCTCAAGAATTGGATTAGGCGTCAGTCGGCGCAATGAAGGAATATTCCGTCCTTGGGAATGGCAATAGGTAAATGTCTTAGCACAGCCGAGCTTTAGCGGAAAAGAGTTGTCTGTGGCTTTAGGTAAATCGCTGGCATCCAAATCGGGAACGGGGGGAAAACCAGCTCGCAACATCTTTTCTGAATAAATCTCCAATAGCTTCGTTGGAGTTGGAAAACCAATTTTCTGATAACTAGAAAGAGCAACCTCACTTGACAGGGTCACACCCTCTGGCTTGGCTTTCAACTCCCCCAAGCTTACGCCAGACGATGCCAGAATATGCGCATGTCCTTTGTCAGTATCACAATCAAACATCACGTCAGATAAGCCGAGACGGCGCGACAATTCCAAAGCAATATCCGTGTCGCTGCGGGCCTCTCCAATGGGTGCGATCACTGGAGGTCTAAGTTGAACACGACGCATTCCCTCTAAACTCGTATCAAAGCCAGTGCGTAATCCCTCACGCTCCCATGATGTGGCTACTGGTAGTACGCTATCAGCATATTTTGCAGTTTCATTCAGAAAGAAATCACAGTGCACGTGAAACTCAAGCTGCTTAAACGCCTTTTTAGCACGAATCGTATCCGGCTGAGCAGCCAGTAGATTACCCCCAAACGACATCAGCATCCGAACGGGATAAGGCTTTTGCTCTAATATTGCTGTATAGACATCCTTAGCCATCACCCAACCCGTGAGGCCAGGGCCAAGAGGTCTTTCGAGAAGACCAAGCGCCTTTGAGCGTTGGCTCTCGTCCAGCAAATCATGTCCGGCAATGTCATTAAAAGGCGCAGCTCCCCCGGATACATTGCCACCTGCACGGCCATAGCTTCCAGTCAGACCATAGAGTACTGAAATTGCCCGGTCTGTCTGAGACGCTGTTGGGCTTTGGCCAACCCCGTTCCACGCATAATATGCAATAGAAGCACTCTCTGCGAGTATGTTCGTAGCCTTGTTCAGCTGTTCCTCGGAAATACCTGTCAGCTCTTTTACCCGCTCAGCGGGATACTCCGCGGCGGCATCAGCAAAGATCTGTAAGCTGGATCGACATGTAAGAACACCATATTTTGTTGCAATGCTTCGCGAAATAAAGAGCTCAGGATCTCCACAACTCCATATGCCATTAGCGCTATCATATTTAATTAATTCATCGGTTGACGAATTGACGGCAAACAGGGTTTCGTCCTGTCCCTCGACCTTCAGATCGCTTTCTTTGAGAAATTCCCTTGTATCCTCTCGAACGAGGAGTGTGGCATTGGTCCACTCTCGGACAAATTCAACGTCAAACCGACCTGATTGCAGAAGCAGATTCGCTATTCCGAGTGCCACTGCCTGATCCGTTCCGGGATACACCTGCAGCCAGCAATCAGCTCTCCGCGCATAAAGCGTAGGGCGCGGGTCCACCACTATCAACTTCGCGCCACGCTTTATTGCTTTTTGCACTTCTACCGAGCGAGCCAACCATGTGGTTGCAGGATTATGACCCCAAAGAAGTATGCAGTCTGTGCCTGCAAAATCTGGTGTGCCGATATCGGTCCCATACGTTAGCCGGCTCGCAAAGTCCTTGTGCCAGTTACAAATTTCCGTTCCATAGATCGAGTTTGGACTTCCGTAAGCTCTTACAAATCTCTCAATCCATGAGATGCAATCTGAGATGTGGGTACCGCTAGGGGTGGTAACTGAAAAAGCTACTTGTTCCGCGCCATGGTCAGAACGAATACGCACCATTTGCCCTGAGATTTCATCCAAAGCTTCTTCCCAAGAAATCTGCTCCCAAGTGGGGGCTGAAGTGCCTTTAGGTGATGTTCGCCGCATTGGATGTGTAAGACGATCTGAGTGGTATACCAATTCTGCTGCAGCCTTTCCTTTAGGGCAGAGTTTCTCCCCACTTGGATGGTTGGGTAACGGCTCAATTCGTAGAAGCTTATCTTTCTCAACTATAACTTCGCACCCACAACGTGAACGACATTGCGTGCAAAATGCCGGTATGCGTTTCGTTAAAGTCATAAAAACAAGTTTAAGAGGTGCTCAACCAAAACACCAGCCTCACGATTTCTTATTACTCTGGAGCACACTAGTAATCTTCAAGTTACGAATAGCCAAAAAAAGACAGAATCCATGGTAATTCCAGGGATTAGCGTGAAGAAACCCGTTACTAGAGGTGTTAACAGATAAAGAAATTTCATCATTCTCTTGTGAAGTTCGAAATTACCATTTCTGGCTGATCTAATAGCTTCTAAAACGGACCAAACTATAGAGATGGAGACAAAATGGATGGGGCTGAAGGGTCCTATTACTTTATTGTATGAATCCAAAAACCACCAATACTTACCAAAAGCATTAGGATGACCCATACATATCCTATGTGCTTATGTAGGTTTGCACCCTTTGGCCTGGATGGCCGTATCCCGCCCAGCAGCACTGACAGAAACGCAGCATAAGCATGGTGCAGAACTAGCGGTGGCGCTTTATTAAGAATGTTTAAGTCTACACCCTTTCCAAGTGCTCCCGCATGACCTCGAGGGCGTAGCCCGACCCGGCCACATGAATACAATCAGTTAGCAGTTCGACCACTCCCGGCATCAGTTCACCATCCGGGAACTACAGGGTTGTGTGCTCTCGGATCGCCCCGAGCAGCGGATTGGTGAGCGTCAGTCTATTTAGCTTTAGGCTTGAGATCTGGCCCAAACTAATTTACCCACCACAGCGCGATAGGCATGGGCGTAGCCTTCGCGGCTCTTAACGAACCAGACCGGTTGTTCAGGTTGCCGCCAGAGTTTCAACAGCGCCTCAGGCGGGTATGAGCGTGCAATGAAACCCTGCATATCCGCATCCATCAGATCCATCGCTCCGATGGCGCAGGGACTCACACCCAGGGCTCTGGCATCATGCGCACTACCCCTCGGAGTATTGACCCACGCGATCCACTCCTGCGCTAGGCCCGTATCGGCCTTTGCGCTCATCAAAAAGTTCTGGAGATAGTAGGTCGCCCCCCCCTGCGGGGCCACAAAGCGAAAGGGCAGACCCGCACGCTCAAGCTGTGCAAGGGAACTGTCCCAGCTGTAACCCGTAATGCAATCGCCAGACTTGAAGGCGTCAACACCTTCCTCTTCGCTGAACCAGAACCGAGCCACATGATGGGCATGGTCGGCCAAGAAAGCGCCAATCACGTCATAGTTGGCAATCATCCACTCCTCGGTCTGATAGGAGCTGGCGAAGGGGTAAGGCAGTTTTCCGACCCCTTCCAGCGCCCGCCCTGCAGCCACAAAGGCCGTATCCTCGCGCATAGCCATCCGCCCTGCATAGACGGGGTCGAATAGTTCCATCAGGCTGGCCGATACAGAAAAAATTGGGGCCTTGTCCTTATGGTGGCCGATGCCGGTGCCCCCCCGGACACTGGGCGAGCCAATGCATTTGCCGGCAATCACCGTATGCGCATCGGCGTGAAGGGCCGAATCAATCCACTCGTAACCGATCCGCACCTCATCAAGCGGCGCGATCAAACCGCTGGAACACCAGCTCACCAGCCGGTCCGTAGTCGGGCAAGAAATATCAAACTCCTGGCTCTGCGCCACTTTATGCATCTCGTCCTGATTGCGAACACCGTGAAAGGAAATGTTGATCCCGGTATCTTCTCAAAAGGCGTCAAACGTGCGTTTATAGCCCTCGTCATATCCAGCCCAGCCCATGATTTTTAGCAATGTCTCCCCTCCAGCGTCAGTTCTCCACAACACAAGCCTTGCAGAGTACAGCTGGAAATGAAAACTGGAATCTGTGGCATAGAAAACAAAAACGGCAAGTTCCCCATCTTTTATCAGATGGTTTAGCGAAAATTGCATATTTTGAAACCAAGTTAATATGCAAAAAGTCAATGATAGAGCGTTTGACTTGGGGAACGGCACATGCTGAAATAAAGTTGCCATAAAATCAAATAAACGATTATGGCAATTTCATTACTTTTTTACGCGATGGTGAAGTGTATTCACATCATAGGTGTATCAAGCTTTTTCCTAAATGAGACGTGCATGCAATGTTAAATTCGCTAATCTGTAAGTTACAGGTAGCCTAGCCAAATTGATAGATTCAAATTGGACTTGTTGATTTCAAAAAGCCCCCTTCATCGGCACCTGTAGATCCCGTCCACCTTTCGGTTGGTGTAAAGTGGTGGATTTATAATCTCGGCGCCTTCGTCCCGCAGGCCTGAACGCCCAAAAGTGAACACCTTGCGTTCCTTTGACCCTCGGTGAGTTCCCTTTTTGGGAGTATAGGTTTTATTTCCAGGGCTTTGAAGAGCCTTCAAACAGTGACATGGTACCCAGCCCGTAAAAAAGTAAATTTCACGGCATTGTTTTAAGGCGGTTTACTTAAATGCAGACAAACCCTTTGAGAAACTTTTTAAAGGTAAATGAGTTTCTTTTTTGGGAATTTTTTATTTGTTGCCGGTGACATGGGCGAAAGTGAGCTCTTTTATTCTCACAGCGCGGTTCTCGCGGATAGCAAAATTAACTGCGTGGAACCTGTGCCATTCGCTTCAGGATATCCACACCCTGCATGTTCCAGAAGTGCAGAAGGTCGATAAATATCCAGTTCTCGGTGAGCTTGTCCCCATCGCGGCGGTACATATCAATCACGCGCATATCGCCAGGGGTTTCACTTGCCGGCATGCCCATAAACCCGCCGGTCGGGGTTAAGGTTAAGTTTGGCCAACCAAAAAATCCGCCAAAATGGCCTTCAGCAACACGGCATAAATGGCCATTGAAAGTGCGGTTTTTAAAACCTTTGCGAAACGGGCCAGAATGCTGCTGGGCGTAGCGCTCGATCGTATAGGTGGCGCCAATACCTGCCGGGCCCCACCAAATCATATCTTCGTTCCAGCTGCGCCGCAGCTCATCCACCAATGGCTCTTCTTCGCCATTGCGCCAAGTTTTGATATCATTGATCATAAACTCAATGGCCTCTTTTGTTCTTTGCCCTTCAACGAAATCTTGGGCCTCAAACAGAAGCCCGTTATGGGTCATTGGTCCGGGTTGAACCAAATGTGCTGCGGTTTGTGGTGGAAAGGGCTGTAGCCCCGCTTGTATTATCAAGTGCGGTATGTCGAAGAACATTGCACTTTGAGTTATCATGCCATTTTCAACTTTGTTGAATTCGCAATATCGCAAAAGGGCCATTTTGCCAGTTGGTGGAATGCCCAGCCAAGGTTTATCAAATAGCCCCATAAGATGGCCCATAGAGACAACCCAAACGCCTTCCTGACCTGCAATTTCATTATGGCCGGCCATAAAGATATCCATACGGCGTTGCAAATGCGTAAGGCTACTGCGCAAAGGCTGCCAGAATCGCTGACCCACGTCTACACATCCACGAATCTCATTAAAGGGGTGAAAACCGCGCCAGAGCAGGTCAGGAATACAAAATTGACCCATAATTCTACCAATTTTGGAAATCGATGCATTTTCCAAGGCGCAATAGAAGTCCCGCACAATTTGCTTTTCAGATTGATACGTCATTGTTTTTTCCATTGTTCCACAGGTGCTTAACATCATCTGGCCTAAAACCGGCATTATCGCCATAGCTGCGATTCAGTAAACACTATTTTGAATACGTATGCAAAAATCCCTTGCTTAAAGTAATTTTCTCAGACACGTTTATTTTGCAATCGTATGCAAGGGTGATTTAGGGAATCCATATGGCGGAAATTCAACTGCGCAGTGTGGGAAAGCGCTGGGGGTCCTTTGTGGCCGTAGATAACTTTGACCTGACCATTGCTGATCGTGAGTTCTTGGTGCTTTTGGGGCCATCTGGCTGCGGCAAAACCACCACTATGCGTATGATTGCCGGGCTAGAAGATGTCACAGAAGGCGAGATTTTGATCGATGGAAAAGTGATCAATGATCTGGAACCAAAGGATCGCGATGTTTCCATGGTGTTCCAAAGTTATGCGCTTTACCCAAATATAAACGTATATGAAAATATTCGCTTTCCGCTGAAAGTAAGAGGCATTGAACGTAGCAGCCATGATGCCAAGGTGCGTCATGCGGCACAGATGGTCGAATTAAACGACTTTTTGCACCGCAAGCCTGCTGAATTGTCAGGCGGTCAACGCCAACGGGTCGCCCTTGCCCGGGCCATTGTTCGGGAACCAAATGTGTTCTTGATGGATGAGCCGCTGTCAAACTTGGATGCCAAGCTGCGGGTTTCGACGCGGGCGCAGATCAAAAACCTGAGCCATGAACTAGCGGTGACGACAATTTACGTCACCCATGACCAAATTGAAGCCATGACTTTGGCCGATCGCGTCGTGGTGATGGAAAAAGGTATCGTCCAGCAGGTGGGGTCACCAACAGAAATCTACGACAAACCAGCTAATAGCTTTGTTGCAAGTTTCATCGGTAACCCGGCTATGAATTTGATCCATGGTGAAATTTCAAACGGTGTCTTCAAAGCCGATAATACGGAAATTCCAAGTTTGTCTGCACCAGATGGCAAAATCACTTTGGGCTTCAGAGCCGAAGATGCACAGGTTGTCAGTGACAGCGGCGAAATAAATGCTCAGGTTTACACGCAGGAACTGCTTGGCGATGCGACGATGGTATCGGTTCGCATAGGTGGGTCTTTGGTCGCCGTAAAGGCCGAGAAAAATTATCGAGCTAATATCGCTGATCCGGTTTCATTCAAGATTTCATCGGACGTATGTCACCTGTTCAATTCGGAAACAGGGGCACGCATTGGGGAATAATCCCCTTTTAGAACCGCGAAAGCGGAGCAACCGGGTGACGATAAAATGTCGCACCCGCAAACAGGGAGAGACAATATGTTTCTAAAGAAAGTAGCTCTTATTAGCGCTATAGCAGTGATGACCGGTTCGGCTGCCACTGCTTGCGAGATTTCTGCTCGCGTCAGTATTGTAGGTAACGAATTTCCAGCCATCCAAACTGTTGGCGCTGGAGCCCAAGAATGTAGTGGCGCAGAAGTCAGTACAAATTTGACCAAAGATCATCAGAGTATAAACGTTCCAGGCATGCAGGGCAATCCCGCAGAATATACATCTGCCATCGTTGCCAATTCATCGATTGTAGCTTTGATGAACGAAGATGTAATTCGTCCACTGGATGATCTGGTTGCAAAACACGGTCAGGATTTGCAATCTAGCCAGTTAATTAAAATCGACGGAAAAGTCATGGCCGTGGCTTTCATGGCAAATGCACAGCATTTGATGTATCGTAGTGACGTTCTTGACCAAATTGGTGTTGAGCCACCCTCAACTTATGAGGACATGCTCGCGGCAGCCCAAATGATCCGCGATCAGGGCATCATGGATAACCCGATCGGAGGCGCATATGCCTCAGGTTGGAACTTGGCGCAAGAATTTAACAACATGTATTTAGGCTATGGCGGATCACATTTCAAAGCTGGCACAGCTGAGCCAAGCGTGAATAACGCAGCAGGTGTGCAAACGCTTGAGATGATGAAATCGCTATCTGCGTATATGAACCCGGACTTCCTGACCCACGACTCTAACGCGACAAACGCAGAATACCGGGCCGGCAACATCGCGTTGCTGAACATGTGGGGATCAAGAGCTGCATCTCAGACCACCGCAGACGGTGTTACAGATGCTGTTAAAAATGGCCATGCGATCGCTGGTCCGATGACTGTTGGCGGCGGCTCAGCGCCGGCTTCAACATTATGGTGGGATGGCTGGACCGTTGCGAAAAACATCAGCGATGAAGAAGCAGAGGCCACATTCATCGCATTGGTAAATGCAATTCGCCCATCGAAAATGGAAGATGAAGCGATCAGAACCCAAGCGGTATGGTTGATCGATGGTTACCAGCCAACCGATGCAGCCATAGGTGTTTTTGAGGCAGCAAAAATGGGCACAACTCCCTATCCAATGTTGCCTTACATGGGCCTATTGCACTCTGCACTCGGCAATGAGTTGTCGGACTTTATGCAAGGGAAAGAGTCCGCAGAACAGGCGCTTGCAGATGTTGAAGCAGCCTATGTGGCAGCGGCCAAAGAAAAAGGGTTTTTGAACTAAAAACCTAAGGCCTGGGGACGATCACCGCCCCCGGGCTTTCCATTCTTATTAGACCTTGAAATCGGAATGACTGTCTATGCGACACAGCACTTTTTTCTGGTTCTTCCTACCAACCGCGGCGGCAATGATTTTATTCATAGCCCTTCCGATCGCGTCAGTGGTTTTCCAGTCTATCTATGCACCACACCCTGCTGTTCTCGTTGAGGTTGAAACATGCACTCCATTAGTGGGATGCACAACGGAGACCGCCGTGGATCAGGACGCCACTCGACAATTGCGCGAATCTCAACCACTGGGTCGATTTGTCGGGCTGGATATTTTTCTAGATCGTGGACATCTCGCCACTGGTGAAATGGGCGAGGCTTGGGTGGACACGGACAGCTGGGGCGCGTTCTTTAACCGGCTAAGTAATTTACCATTTTACCGCGCGATGGGCTTTACACTGACTTTCATTATATTTGTTACTCCCTTTGTGATTTTGCTTGGCTTATTGATTGCACTGGCCGTCAACGCACTGCACCAAAGTTTGCGCGGGCTGGCAATATTTTTCTCGCTCTTACCTTTTGTTGTTACTCCGATCATTGGCGGGTTGGTGCTCTATTGGATGATCGACAGCCGGGGTATATTGGGTAAGGCCATTCAATGGCTGGTCGCCGATCCGGATCTTTCGCTGAAAGCCTCAACCGGACTTATGTGGATTGCCTTGATCGTCTGGGGGATATGGCACGCAGCACCGTTCGCATTTGTCATTTTCTATGCCGGTTTGCAAACCCTTCCAAAGGACCAGATCGAAGCTGCGCAGATTGACGGCGCAACCCGGTTTCAGCAGGTGCGCTATGTAATTGTACCGCATTTGTTGCCCTTGATCACCTTTGTGACATTGATCCAGCTAATGGATAATTTTAAGGTGTTCGAACCGATCATCGCATTCCAAGCAGCAGCTCATGCACAAAGCTTGAGTTACTTCATCTATAACGATCTTCAGGGTGAAACGCGCCAGCTTTCCTCCGCAGCTTCAACCTCTGTGCTTACAATTTTAGGCGTGGCAATCCTTTTGTCACCAGTTCTTGTACGCACCTGGCGCGACTTCAAAGGGAAGACGTAATCATGGCCAGCTTTGTACAAAAAAGACCCATCGGGCTAAAACTGACAATATATATATTTGCAGGCCTCTGGCTGCTCATGGCAGCATTTCCGTTTGTCTGGACAGTCTGGGGCAGTTTCAAGGTTGAACTTGATTTCTTTTCCATAGCCGACTGGACATACGCGCTGACCGGTGACCGCACCAGGGCAGAATATGGCAGTGCCTTTACTGGTGCCGGATACGAAGGTGCATGGGTTCAAGAGGAATTTTGGCGCAATGTGATCAACACATTCATCATCTGTTTTTTTGTGGTTTGCACGTCACTTACCATCGGCACTTTGGGAGCCTATGCCCTGTCGCGTTCAAGTTACCGCTATACATTTTTCCTTTTGATTACTGCTCTGATCTTTCGCGCCATGCCTCCGATTACCCTTGTTACCGGCTATATGCTGCCGTTTTTTGAATGGAACCTATGGGGCAGACTTTCGACCACAATTATTGTTCTGGTGGCGATCAACCAGCCGTTTACACTGTGGATGTTGCACTCATTTTTTCAAAGCATACCAAAAGAGCTTGATGAAAGCGCTAAAGTTGATGGCTGCTCGCAGTTCCAAGCCTTTTGGAATGTGATCATACCCGTGATGTGGCCCGGCGTCATTACCACTGGCCTTTTCAGCTTTTTGCTGGCCTATAACGACTTTATAGTCACCGCTATGCTTTTATCGGAGGAAAACCGCACCATGGTACCTCAGATCGCGGCTTTCTTAGGTACTACATACACGGAAGGCAATGTGATGTTTGCCGTGGCTTCTGTGGTCTCTGCCATGTTTCCCATATTCATCTTGGTAATGCTCTTCCAGCGCCAAATTGTTAGCGGACTTACTGCGGGTGCGGTGAAAGGGTGATGCCGTTGATCTGCTGTCATATACGCCTCCGCTGCAGGTCTCTAATCTTCTGTAAATCCATGCATGTAAAGGGATCAGCATGATCGGATC
>MDTB01035151.1_pt1 | contig 10757 bp, 9 predicted proteins | sample 811161 | NCBI WGS metagenome assembly MDTB01 (sample SAMN05326650, study PRJNA326480) | marine metagenome | isolation source: seawater | place: Mediterranean Sea | collected 2009 | reverse complement strand
TTGGTATTGCCTCTATTTTACCCTTTATAACAGTTCTTACAAATCCTAGTCTTATTGAGACAAACATTTTTTTAAACATCATGTATCAAACCTCAAATAGGTTTGGAGTAGAAACTAACCAAGAGTTTTTATTTTTTTTAGGAGCTTTGGTATTTTTAATTTTAATTACCTCTCTTGCTTTTAAAGCTCTTACCACCTATCTACAAGTTCGTTTTGTTTACATGCGGGAATACAGTATTGGAAAACGATTAGTCGAAGGATATTTACATCAACCTTATGCATGGTTTTTATCTCGTAATAGTTCTGATCTAGGAAAAACTATTTTATCAGAAGTATCACAAGTAATTTCAAATGGCATAAAACCATTAATGGAGCTGGTCGCAAAAAGTATTCTAACAATTTCAATTATAACTTTATTGTTCATCGTTGATCCAAAACTTACTCTTATTGTTGGCTTATCAATTAGTTTTGCTTATTTAGTTTTATTTTATTTCGTACGCAATCTTCTTAATCGAAGTGGAAAAGAGAGGCTTAAAAGTAATCAATTACGTTTTATTGCAGTTAGTGAAGCCTTTAGTGCTATAAAAGAAGTTATAATTAGAGGATTAGAGAAATTTTATATCCAATCTTTTTCAAATTCTTCTCAAAATTATGCTCGTAATATAGCCTTATCACAAGTTATAGCTCAATTACCACGGTTTATTTTAGAAGCTATTAGTTTTGGAGGTATTTTATTAATAATAATTTATAAAATGACTCAATCAGGAAATTTTAATAATACTCTACCAGTTATTAGTTTATATGTTTTTGCTGGCTATCGTTTAATGCCAGCCTTACAACAAATTTATAATTCTTTGACCCAGCTTGCTTTTATTGGTCCCTCAATTGACAAATTACATAGTGATCTTAAAAGTTTAAAACCATTAAATATAAATTATGATGAGGATGTTTTTACATTTAATAAAGAAATTAATTTACATCACATTCATTACAATTACCCCAACACATCTAGAACAGCTTTAAGGGATATTAATTTAACTATTCCTTTAAAGTCAACTGTTGGATTAGTGGGTTCAACTGGGTGTGGTAAAACAACAACTGTTGACATCATATTAGGATTGTTGGAACCTCAAAAAGGTACCTTAGAAATTGATGGAAAAGTTGTAACAGAGCAAAACTCAAGGGCTTGGCAAAGATTAATTGGTTATGTTCCTCAGAATATTTATCTATCAGATGATACTGTAATGGCCAATATTGCTTTTGGAGTAGAGCCTAAAGATATAAATCATGATATGATTAAAAAAGCCTCTAAAATTGCAAACTTACATCAATTTGTTACTGATGAATTACCAAATCAGTATCTAACTACTATTGGTGAGCGTGGTGTTAGGATATCAGGTGGGCAAAGACAAAGAATTGGAATTGCAAGAGCTTTATACCACAATCCAAAAGTTCTAGTTTTAGATGAAGCAACAAGTGCTTTAGACAATCAAACTGAACAAGCAGTAATGGAAGCAATAAATAATCTAAATAAAAAAATTACTATCATCCTAATTGCTCATCGATTAAATACAATCAAGAATTGTGATATAATCTATAAACTTGATAAAGGTCAGATTATAAGTCAGGGTACATATAGTGAATTATTTCAATAGAAATAATAAATACTCAAGGGTATCAATCATTTTAAGTTAATAAGATGTATGCACCAACAATTATTTTTATATATGATAGACTAAGCAATTAAAAAATTACTAATATATCTTGAAAAAAACAACATCATTTAGATAAGAGTTTTTGTTTAACTAATTTATAAATAGTTTTTTCTTTAATAAAGATTTTTTCTTTTGTGCTTTTTTTAAGTGTTCTTGGAAATTTTATATTTTTTCTACGAAGATGAATTTTTTTATAAATTTTGGCTAAATTTTTATCTATTTTAAACTTTTTACAAAAAACTTTTAACGAATCTTCCATATTATGATAATTAAAAAAATAAATATCCTTAGTGTAGAATTTTAATGTCTCTTTATAAAAAGTTTTTAAATTTTTTGATACCCATTCATCATAACTTTCAATTTTTTTTGCAAAAGACATTTTATGGTTATACATACTATAAATCTGATCAGAAAATTTTCTGTAAATTGTAAATTTGGAGTAGTCATTATAAATTTTATTACTAATATGTTTTTTAAAATATTCAGGAGTTGTATGTCCATAGTATTTTTCTTCATAAATAATGAAAGGAATAATTTTTTTGTTTTTAAATTTTCTAATTAATGTTTTTAAGATAAATATAATTATATTACGTATGGTATTTTTTAGCGATTTTACATAATTAATATTAAATAAATTTTTATTTAAATTTATTTTCTTAATAATTTTCTTATCCAAATCTAACTTTACATTATGAAATGTAATATAATCACCTTTCTCTTTTATTAAGGACATTAGTATTCCCAAAGATGATCCTGAAGTTTTTCTATTGTGAAAAATTATAATCTTTTTTTTATTTAGAATAATCATTTTAATTTAATTATCTGATTTATAAATTAGTTTAAACTATAGAATTAATTTTATTATTGATATAATATTTTGAAAAATTAAATTTTCATAATACTATAGATGAATTCACCAATAATAATATTTACCTATAATAGACTAAGCAATCTAACAAAATTATTAATATCTCTTGCAAAAAATCCAGAGTGCAAAAAATCAAAAGCATATATCTTTATTGATGGACCAAAGGATAATAAAGATAAAATTAAAACAGATAAAGTTTTTAACTATATTAATAATATTGATATATTTAGATCCAAAAAAATATTTTATAGTTTAAGTAATTTAGGTACAGCAAGATCTATAATAAAAGGTATAAATTATGTCTCTAATAAAGAAAAAAAATTTATTGTTTTAGAGGAAGATTTAATTGTATCTAATAAGTTTCTATACTTTTGTAACAACCTGCTTAAATTGTATAAAAATGAAAAAAATGTCTGGCATATTAACTGCTGGGTTTTTGATAATATAAAATCTAAGGATGAATTTTTTTTCTCTACCCATATGAGTTGTTGGGGTTGGGCCACATGGTCAGATCGATGGAAAAATTTTAAAAAGATCAAAAAAAAAAACTTTTTATTTTGATATAAAAAAAAACTTTAAAAAAAAATTTGACTATTTAAATTCAGGAAGTTATTTGGGTCTTTTATTAAATTTTAAGAGAAAAGCTAATACATGGGCAGTATATTGGTATTATACTATATTTAAAAATAAAGGTTTAACAATTACTCCTTATAAAACTCTAGTAATCAATAGTGGATTTGATTTCAAAAGCACTAATACAAAAATAAATTACTATAGTAAATCAAAAATCCCCCAAAAAAAAATTAATTCAAAATTAAATTTTAAAAAACCTTTTTTAGATATAAAGATTTTAGATAAAATAAACAATTTATATATAAGGAAAAGTATAGTTCTTATTATTTCTATTAAGATTAAAGAATTATTAAATTAAAAGTTTAAAAAACTTTCACGTTGAATAAATTTTATATTAATTCTTTTTTTTTAGTATTTCTGAATAAAATTTAATCGTTTCTTCAAAGCATTTATTCCAATTAAATTTTTTAGCCTGCAATAAACCTTTTTTAATTAATTTAGCTTTAAAATTTTTATTTTGAAGAGAATTAATAGCTTCTATAAATTTATCTTTTGTTATTTTGTTTACTAATATTGCACTATTTTCACAAACTTCTGGAATTGAAGATTTATTTGTACTGATAACAGGACATCCAGCTTTCATTGCTTCCAATAAGGGGATCCCAAATCCTTCATAAGATGAAGGATATAATAAACAAAAAGAAAGATTATAAATTTTATTTAATTTTTCCGTGTCAATATTATTAAAGTGATAAAATTTATTCTTTAACTTGCGAGTAATTTCTTCTTTTTCTTTAATTTGAATTTTTTCTGGACCGACGCTTACTAAAATATATTCTTTCAAGGAACTAACAACATCCATTGCTAGTGTAAAATTTTTATAGTTTTTTTTTCTGCTGCCTACGTACAAGATTATCTTTTTATTTTTTAATTTTTTTAGATCATGATCTTTAATTTTATATTTTTTATTTTTAATAGGAAAAAAATTTTCGTCTGCAGCTATATAAATAGTCTTAATTTTTTTTTTATTTATTTTTGGGAAATATTTAAATAAATCATTTTTAGTACTATCAGATATACATATAACACCATCAGCATTTAAAATTGATAAATTTTTATACCATTGAGATACATAATTAAAAATATTTCTATTTAATTTTATATCAATAAAGTCATAGACGGTTACTACTTTAATAATATTTTTTTGAAAAATAGTTCTATAATAACTGGAGTGAAAAATAGACCCTTCAACTAATTTTTTCTGAAAAGGCAAAAATCTTAAAATATTTTTTGGAAATTTGCTTTCAGCAATTGCATGATAGGATAATTTTTTTTTAAATATATTTTTGTTTTTGTTTTCATAAAATATTACATTTTTTTTTATTGAAATTCTTTTTATTAATTCAGCCCAATAATTAGATATTCCACCCACTTTTTGTAAAGAAAAAATTATATTGTCATATATTATTTTATTATTTTTTTTTATCATCACTAATTCAACTTAATTTTGTGTTTTTTAAAAAAAGTAATAAAATTGAGTATAAGAAACCAATAATAAGAATAATTATTAATTCTGGTAGAATATCATTAAAAGCCATGTATGAGCTACCTACAATTATTGTAAAATAAAAAAATAAAATATTTTTTAGAGAATACTTGACAATTAATAAATGATGTAGATGTAAGTTGTCTGCTTCGAAGGGGTTTTTTTTATTAATTATTCTTCCAACAAACAATCTAAACATGTCAATCCCTGGTATTAAAAAAAGTATAACTATATCTTCTGCAGAATTATTTTGAATATAATTAGAGTTGTATGCTTTGATCGTAGAAAATGCTATTAGAGCTCCAATTATAAGTGATCCGGAGTTTCCTAGAAAATATTTTCCCTTATAAATATTGAAGAAAATAAATAAATAAAAAATAAAAATAAAAATATTAAAAGCCGCATTAAGAAAATAATGTAAGTAAAGGTAAATTATTATAAATACCATCATTGCCAAACCATTAATTCCATCAATTAAATTAATTGCATTTACAAGGAGTAAAACACATAGGATTGATACAGGGTAGCTATAAATCCCTAAATTAAAATTTTTATCAAATGTTTCAATGTAAACTTTTTCTAATAAATAATCATTATCCAAATTAATTAATACAAGATAAATTATTAAAACAAGCCCAAGTTTAACAAGTGGTTTTAAATCTTTTAAATCATCTAAAATACCAATTAAAAAAATACCTGAGAATATAATGAAAAAAACAAATTTATGATTTAGGTAGTAATCAAATGAAAATAGTAGAAAAGCTGAGTATGAAATAAAAATGAAATGCCCACCAATCAGATAAGTTGGTTTTTTATGAATTTTTCTTCTTACATTTGGTATATCTAGGAAATAATTGCCAAAAATCTTATTTTTATTATGATCTAAAACGAAATGAAATAAAAAAATTATAATTATTAAGAATAAATCACTTATCATGATAATTATTTATATTAAAATTAGCAGTTGTTCCATATTTCATTATAGTAATTTTTAATAAATTAAAGGATTAATTAAAATAAATGAAATCAAAAATATTTTTATTAGGCTTGATTAATATTTTATTAAATAATTATTTTTATCAATTTTTAATATTATTATTTTTCCTAAAGGGAGATTTTATTATAATTTCTGAAATTACTTTTTTGCTAGCTCCACTTATTTTTTTTAAAGAATCATTTTCTTCCAACTACAGAACACTATTGTTAAGTGATAAAAAATTTAATCTTTTCAAAATTTTTTTTAAAAAAAGAATTATCTACGGAACTTTGATTTTAATTATTTATTATTTTTTTATAAGTTATTTTGCCAAAAGTGAATATATTTTCTTTCTAATTTTAATTGCAATTTTACTGAAGTTTACGTGGTTTAATGAATTAACTATTACTAGTTATGAGATAAATACTAATCAAAAAAAAATAATTAGAAATTTGATTTTTTTAATCATTATATATATTTTTTTAACTTATTATATATATTTTCCAAGTAAAAATTTATTATACATACCCATAATCATATTGGTTTTCTTAATCACAAAATATATTTATGTACATAGAATTAATTTATTTTATATTTTTAAAAATTTAAAGATTAAAAAAAAAATTGACTATAAGCTTCTATCAACGGTCAGTATAAACTCAGTGAATTTAATTTGGAGAATATCTTTTTTTTTATTACTTGAAAAAGAATTCTCTGGAATTCTTTTTTCAGTATTTGCTCTTATGTCTTTTCCTTCATCACTTTATAATAATACGATTGGTATGTTGCTTGAAACTCAAAATAAAAATATATTCAAAAATATATCTAAAAAAATTTTAGTGTTATATTATATTCTTATTTTGTTTATGATGTATTATATTTTTGTAAACGAAATTGTTCCATTAAATAATGTGATTTTATTAGATTTTTTTTATATGACTGTACTATTTTCTTTTTTAGGCAGTCTAGTCATGATTTTTGGTACATCCAAAAGAATTAAAATTATTAATACTAAAAAATTAAAAAGGCAAATACTTTTTCAAGCAGATATAATTTATGCAACAATAAATGTTTTATCTTTGTTGACTGTATTTTTTTTATTTGGAAGTTATTATTTCTTTATATTATTTTTTATTTCTTCAATTTTTTCTTTAATCTATTATAAAATACCAGATTTCAGATTACAGTGAATAAAATTAATTATCCAATTTATATAAATTTTCTAAATTTATTTTTAAACACTAGTCTCTATTTTTTTGTAATCACAAACCTAGATATTAATAAGTTTTATGTATTATTATTTTATCTATCATCTTTTTTTTTGGTCTTTTATTCTTTTAATTTTAAAACTATATTTTTTGAAAAATTTTTATCAATATTTGTGTGGCTTGGATTTCCTTTTAAGTTAGCAATTCCATATGTGGCTTTAAGTTTTGGTTATGAGCTCAACTTGTTTCCAGAAAGCTTATCATATAAAAATTTTTCAAATAATGTTTATAATGACGCTATTATCTTTTCTTTATGTGGTATTCTTGGTTTTATTGCTGCAAGCATTGTGAGAAAGAAATATATTTTTTTTTACCCTATTGAAAAAAATTTATTGAAAAAAGATATATGGTTTTTTTATGAGAAAAATAAGTCTAAAATTTTATTTATTTATATAATTGCATTTGTCTCAATCAATTTTTTCAATTTATATTTTGAAATTTATCAGAAAGGAATTTCCTCTGATTTTGCTCCAAAATTTTTAATTGTTATTCTTAAATGGTTATTATTAATGGGACTTTCTTCTTTTGCATGTTGTTTTGTATACTATGATTTGGTAAAAAAAAAAAAATTACCATTTTACATCTGCCGTATTTTTATTGGAGAGTTTTTTTTCCAATATATCAATATTAAGTAGAGCTTTTGTTTTTAATGTGGGTATACTTTTTATATCATTTTTTCATCTATTTAAAAATAATGTAAGAATAAAACTTTCAGTAGTTTTGGGGTTGTTAATTTTCGCAATATTATTATTTTTTTTAAATATTAATATCACAACGAAATTAAGAAGTTGTGTTGTAAATTATCAAGATATCGAGAAAAGAGAAAAAATATTTTTTTCAAAAAACTGTCTAGCTTATCAAAAAAAATTTTTGGATAACAAAATATCAGCTACAGTAAATAAAATTTCATCTCTATCGTTTGCGAGATGGGTTGGTATAGATTCAATGATGGCAGTTATGAGTAAAAAAGAGAGTCTAAACTTAGGCTACTATACTTTTTTTTTGAAAGAAAAAAAAATATTAGATGAAAAAAGCTACTATGAAAAATATTTTTTGAATAAAGATAAATCGAAAGCCTATATAATAAATACCAATCATATCTTTTTGCCTGGGTTTATTTCTTATCAATCAATTTCAGGGTCAAAATTTTTTGTATTTTTATCTTGTTTTGTGTTAGGAATAATTGGAGCTTATCTTGAAAAATTTTCATATAGGTATTCATATAATAACTTTATACTTTCATCTTTAATTTCATATTTATTTGTTTTTAGAATTATACATTTTGGATATTTACCGTCTAATACCTTAATATACTTCTTGGCCATAATTTTTACTTTTTTGCAGTTTAAACTATATAATTTTATATTATTTAAAATAAAAGAAATTAAAATATTATGATAATTTTAGGTTTAAACATTTTTCATGCAGACACATCCGCTGCATTGGTTGTAAATAATAAAATAATTTCTGCTATCGAAGAAGAAAGATTTACAAAAATAAAACACTATTCGGGGTTGCCTATAAATGCAATTCAACATTGTTTAAATTCAGCAAGTTTAAATATCTTAGAAGTAGATATAATAGCTGTAAATTATAATTCAAAATATAATTTTTTTGAGAAAGCTCTTTTTGGTATTAAAAATATTAATTTTTCAATTTTTGATAAATTAATTTCTTTAAAAAAAAAAAATAATGTAAAAAATATTTTAGAAGAGGCACTTAATAAAAAAATTAATGCTAAAATAGTTTATGTTCCTCATCATATTGCCCATATAGCGTCTAGTTATTTTATATCTGGTCTAGAAGAAGCAATAGGTGTAACTTTTGATGGTTCCGGAGATTTTTCTACTTCTGAGTGTTTTATTTTAGAAAATAATTCAATTAACATTATCGATAAAGTAAATTATCCAAATTCTCTTGGAATATTTTATCAAACATTTACTCAATATTTAGGATTTCAAAATTATGGAGACGAATATAAGGTAATGGGATTAGCATCTTATGGCAAACCAAAATATATAGATAGAGTAAGGAAAATAATAAGTTATGATAAAATTGGTAATTTTAAATTAAACCTTAAATATTTCAATCATTATAACAATATAATAAATTTTAAATTTAATGAGGGATTACCAATTTTTTCAAACTTTTTTAATCATAAATTTATTGAACTTTTTGGAAATCAGCGTTCTCTCACTAATAAAATCGAAGAATATCACAAAGATTTGGCATCATCAGTTCAAAAAGTATTTGAAGAAATAATTATATTAAAAATTTTACATTTACATGCAAAATATGGAAAAAAAAATTTAGTTTTATCTGGAGGATGTTTCTTTAACTCAACTTTAAATGGTAAAATTCATGATCTTGAATTATTTGATAATATTTTTGTTTCGCCATTTGTCGGCGACATGGGTGGTGGTTTAGGAGCCGCTTTATATTTGATAAATGAAAGAGAACATTTCAAAAATTTACCTTTAGATAATCCATATCTTGGATCTAACTTTAGCAACGAATATATTGAGAGAGAAATTATTAAGGAAAAAAATCTTGAAAATTCAGATACTATAGATTGTGAACATTATAAAAATTTTTCAGAAATTACCACCCTAATCGCAAAGAAAATATCAGAAAACAAATTAGTTGGATGGTTTCAAGACAAATCTGAATTTGGACCAAGAGCTTTGGGGAATAGGTCGTTACTTGCCAATCCTATTAATAAAGAAATAAAAAAAACTATTAATGAAAAAATAAAAAAAAGAGAAAATTTTAGACCATTCGCACCAATTATATTAGAAGAAAGTTACAAAGATTATTTTTATCAACAATTTCCATCGCCTTATATGGCATTTGTATTTAAGGCTAAGGAAAAAGCCAAAAATGAAATTCCAGGAGTTATTCATGTAGATGGTACATCTAGAGTACAAACTGTAAATATTAATCAAAATCCCAAGATATATGAATTATTAATTGAATTTAAAAAACTGACAAATGTACCTGTACTTTTAAACACTTCTTTAAATATCAACGAACCAATTAATAATGATCCATTAACTGCTTATGAAACATTTACAAAAAGTAATATCGATATTCTAGTCATGCAAAATTATGTTTTTATTAAAAAATAATTCTTTTTTATATAATTTTTTTTTTATATTTTTATTTGTTTCTTCAATCTATTTATGGTCTATAAAATTTAATTTAATTGAAGCCCGACATTTAATTATATTATTAATCATACCAATTATTTATAATAACAAATTCTATAAAGGAGACTTTATTATCATTTTACTATGTTTAATTTTATTTATACACAAGATATTATTTATTGAAAGAAACCAAATTTTAGAGAGTTTATTAATATTATTTTACTTAATTGTGCTTATTAAAATCCTGGGTCAATATTATAAAATTTTTTTAAGTACAATCTCGAGTCAAATAAATTTATTTTTTATTTTGTTTATATTATCATCTATACTTACTTCCCTTTACTACTTTTATGAGTATAACAATTTTTATAGTCATTGTTTAATAGGCTGTTTTAGTTTGTTTAAAATTTTTTTTTTAGAAAATTCACATCTAGGAATGATGTCTAGTTCATTAATTTTATACACCTTATATTTGAGATCAATAAACGATAAAAAGATTAGTTTTGTACTTTTTTTAATTTTTCTATTAATTTGTTTTCTCAATTATTCTCTTACATTACTTGCGGGACTAATGTTAAATTCTTTTCTTATATTGTTATTTTTCTGGAAGTATATAAATCGAAAATACTTAATTTACCTAATATTAACTTTAATTCTTTGCT
>MDTB01169101.1_pt1 | contig 10758 bp, 8 predicted proteins | sample 811161 | NCBI WGS metagenome assembly MDTB01 (sample SAMN05326650, study PRJNA326480) | marine metagenome | isolation source: seawater | place: Mediterranean Sea | collected 2009 | reverse complement strand
GTTCGGCCATGCATGGCCCGTCACCCCGATAGGAGAGATAGAAACCCGTGCGAGCGTCATCGGGGAAGTCGTGGGCCTCCAAGGGCCCGAGATTCTCGACGATGGCTCAATCAGTCTGGAGTTCACCCTCCAGGACGGCTATGACAGGGCACGCGTGAGGCCCTCGAGACAGGGAAACCCGAATCAGGTGACTCGAGCGATCTCAGAGGGCTCACGTGTCAGGATCGACGATGGCATGCCATCTCTGTGGAGGGGCCAGCTACAGATAGACTTGGACGAGAGGTCATCCGTTTCGATAGCTTCAGAGGGCGACTCTGCCCCAGTAGTCGAGGTGGAGACTCGAGTAAGTGTAGTAGGTAGGGTCTGGTCGATAGATGCCTATCCCAATGGCGTGGATGTGAACCGCTGGTCGATTACCCTGATGGACCTGACTGGATCAGCAGCCTCGGTGGCGTTCAAGCAGTTCGTCCCACTCTCGGCCGCAGCCATTTCGAGAGGTGACGAGATCGCCATTCTCAACGGCGAGGTTGGCGAATGGGCCGGACGCCCCCAGGTGAGAATAGGGCCCGGTGCCAGGGTAGTGATTCTCAGGCACTCGGCTGATACGCCCGGATTCTGATCCTACTGGCTAGAAGTTGGCAGGAATGGGATCAACTTACTTGCCATAGACTGGATGTTCCTGGTCTGTATCCAGACCGAACCCGATCCATGGAAGTCCAATGTGAAACCCTCTCCGCCAAAAAAGAAGGAACCAAGCCCCTTGACCTTGGAGATTTGGTAGTTAAGTCCCTCGGAGAAAGCCACCACGTGACCGTTGTCGATCTTGATGGGATTATCAGGGGAGACCTCTATCTCCTTCATTGCCCCGTATGAAGTAAAGAAAACCTTCCCCGGAACGTCAGCTGCCTCCGCACGCAGGAAGAACACTCCCTCTCTCGAGAATAGGGATTTTGCTCCTTGGAACTTCGTCGTTGTTTCTACGTTAATTGTCGAGGCCATGAATGCCCCGCCTTGCATGAAGAAGCCCTGTCCGGGGGGTAACTCAATCCTCTCAATATCCCCAGGAGCAGACGGCGCCATAGAGATCCACCCACCCGATGGCCCAGCAGTGTATGTGTTGACGAAGAATGATTCTCCACCGAAAGCGCTCCTAACCATACTTTTCATGAAGCCTCCAAGGCCCCCTCCACTCCCCATTCCCGTCTTCATTTCTAGTCCCGCGGACTGCGCAACCATCGCTCCCGGTTCGACTTTAATTCGCTCCCCCGGTGAAAGATTTGCTGTCATTAGGGTAAATGCTGGACCATACTCGCTTTCTATTTCCATGATGCCACTACCAGACATCAGTTCAATAAATTTCCCACTCGTACAACTGCATTATTGGCGCCGAGAGAGGGATTTGAACCCCCGCGTCCAATGGACAGTGGATTTCGAATCCACCGCAATACCGGGCTATGCGATCTCGGCAGAGTTACATCCACCTGCGAATCAGAAATAAGGCTGACCCGATTCGAGTGCCCATGGAGGTCATAGTCAAACACCTGGGGGAAGAATTGCGAGTAGACTCTGCAGACCCCATTTCAATCAATGAAGTACTTTCAATATTGGAAATACCTCCATCCACCGTTTTAGCAGTGCAGGGGGATAGAATCCTCCCTCACACCTCGATGATCAAATCTGACGCCACTCTTGAATTGGTAGTCGTTTCTTCTGGCGGATGAGATTTCGCACAAAAGAAACTATTTTTTCAACAAAAATACGCCCGGAGAATCATCTAGATCACTCCCAAAAAACAAAAATGACACTACACTTCATCTTTGCTTGGCCCTCTTTCTAGCCGCCTTACGCCTTCGAAGCTTCTTCTTTCGCCACTTCCAGCGTTGCTTCCCCTGCTTCTTCCAAGCACGGGAACCTCTCTTCATTAGTGAATCAGCCTCCAATTATCGAGTCTTTCCGACCTGCATCGCGTATATGAGCGATTCGCGACAGAAGTTCAGATAAATGGTGGGCAATACAGGATTCGAACCCGTGTCACCGGCTTAGAAGGCCAGCATGATATCCAGACTACACCAATCGCCCGCGACCCTCTCCGGGGGCCTCACTTAGATGAACTTCTCTAAGGCTCAAACCTGCTGGCGCACTTGGGGCACCGGGATGGTCTAGTGACCCTTCTACGCTCCCATGTATGCCCGCACTTCCCACAAATCCACTGTTCTTCGGGGAGATTCCGAAGTACCTTCTCCCTTAGTTTCTTGAGGACCATTGAATCCCGAAGCTTAGGTGCTGGAGCTACCTTTTTCACAATCTCTGAATGTAATGAATCATGATCAATAAGTCCAGCAGCATGAAGTAGCTCGTGAGCTAGAGTATGGTTGAATAGGGCTTCATCTTCCTCAAGAATTGGATTCAATGCTATAGTAATCGGTCCAGGTGGCACAGCCAGCCTCTTCCTCTTGAAAAGCTCGTTATGATCATATTCAAATCTGGTAAATCCTAACCTACTCTCATCCTCTGGGAGCCACTCTAGGCTCAACTCTTTACCGAGATGCTTAGCGAAAGGAGCATCCTTTCCTTCTAGCTCAGGAATAATTTTTTCCAGTAATCCTGCAGGAAGTTCTGGAATATCGCCACCCCCAGCTCCCTTACTCATGATTCTACATACCCCCGTCCCACTTAAATGGGCGTCTAAAGTCGCCACATCACAGGGCGTGTGGCGCAGCTTGGAAGCGCGCTTCCTTGGCATGGAAGAGGCCCCGAGTTCAAATCTCGGCACGTCCACCATCTACAAGTTCTAACCACATCGAGTTTTGCCAATGTTCATTTGAACGGTTTTTCCTTCAATTGATATGTAAATATATTCATTTGTATATATTTAATATAAATAAATGAGTATTATATCAAAAAAATATAATTTTATGATAAATATTTCTAAAAAATCACCTATTATATGTTCATACGTTCAGACTATAAACTACCTTTCCTCGGTGTTACGTTATGGCAATTAAGTCGAAATTAGAATACATATGGCTAGATGGTTACGAACCGACACAGAACATGAGAAGCAAGACTATGATTCGCGAGGACTTCTCGGGGAAAGTAGAGGATTGTCCAATGTGGTCCTTCGACGGCTCTTCGACAAAACAGGCGGAGGGCGGGGACTCTGACTGTCTCCTAAAACCAGTATCTATATTTCCAGATCCACAAAGAATCAATGGTTTCCTAGTAATGTGTGAAGTGATGAATGCGGACGGAAGTCCCCACGCCAGTAATGGTAGAGCAACAATTGAGGAGGATGATGATGATTTTTGGTTTGGATATGAGCAAGAATATTTCATTATGGATGTCGATACACAACTCCCATTGGGATTTCCAGTAGGTGGATATCCTGGCCCACAAGGCCTGTACTATTGCTCCGTTGGGGGAAAGAATACGCATGGTCGAGATCTCGTGGATGCACATGCAGACGTGTGCATCGAAGCAGGAATTAATTTTGAAGGGATAAATCAGGAAGTGGCTTGCGGTCAATGGGAATTTCAGATCTTCGCTAAGGGTGCAAAGCAAGCGGGAGATGAGCTATGGGTGGCCAGATACCTACTAGATAGATTGACGGAGAACTATGGATACTACATCGAGTACCATCCAAAGCCAATCAAAGGCGACTGGAATGGTTCTGGAATGCACGTTAATTTCAGTGATGGTATGATGAGAGATGAAGGAGGGGAGGATCTTTTAACAAAAATTTGTGAAGCCTTTGGTAGAAACATCGAGTCTCACATGTCAGTTTATGGCGCCCATAATGAACAACGATTAACGGGTCTACATGAGACACAGTCGATAGATCAGTTCTCATATGGGGTATCTGATAGAGGTGCTTCAATTCGAATACCTATCGGGACAATCGAAGATGGGTGGAAGGGACGTCTAGAAGACAGGAGGCCCGCATCGAATGCTGATCCCTACAAAATCGGTGCAGTGGTAATCAGCACGACAAAGACAGCATACAACTGATTAGGTCAACTATCCTGACGGAGATTGCCCCAAATAAGGGCGAATGAAGGTGAAACTCTCCCGGGATCAGTTTCCATCAGGTGACTCACGTCGTTCTTAGTGAGCCAAACGATCTCCGAGACCTCCTCCTCGTTCGGAGCGAACGGACCGTCGGAAACCGTCCGATAGACCCAGGTGAACTCCTGGTCCGTCTCATCACAGGCATCAATCTTGAATAGCCTCTCGGGAGTTGTTTCAAGGTAAATTCCGATTTCCTCCATTGCCTCCCTTACTATGCACTGGTCGTAATCCTCGCCGCTGTCAACATGCCCAGAGACCGAAGAGTCCCATCTACCGGGGAATCTGTCCTTACCCATCGATCTCTTCTGAAGTAGGACTCTTCCTGAACTATCGAATACCAAAAGGTGGGCGGATCTATGCAGGAGTCCCTCTCGATGTACCTGCTCCCTGCTGGCCCGCCCTATTACCGCATCATTCCTGTCAACAACGTCGAACCACTCTTCCATCGGTATTCCTAGCTTCCCTCTGCAATTGAAACTACTTCATCGGCGCATCCCCAGGATAGGGTCACTCCTGCGCCCCCGTGCCCGTAGTTGTGAATCACGCGAACTCCACTAATCTCCTCTTCCTCGAGCCTGACCTCTGTTCGAGAAGGCCGCAGGCCAACGGTACCCCCAACAATCCTGTCCCTATCCAAGTCGGGCCAAATAGCCTCGACCTTGCTCAGTATCAGGTCGTTGTCCTCGTCCCTTATTTCCAGCTCCCAGTCGTCGACCTGCGCAGTCCCACCGAGTACGGTCACGTCGCTCCTTGGGATCGTATAGGTCAGAGTCTCCGGCTGTTGATCGAAGTGACCTATCCCCGGGTCCTGGTCAATGAAGAGAATCTGCCCCCTTGCAGGCCTTACCTCGAGGTCATCGCAAAGCTCCCTTGCGCCTAGGCCGACACAATTGACGACAACGTCCCCCCCTACGTCAGACAGGTCCTCGATGAAATCATGCCTGAAGGTCCCACCACCTTCCTCGACCACCGATCTCAGCCATGGCATGTACAGGGGCATCTCGATCACTGGGGCCCTGAACTCCCAACCGAAAACGTAGCCCTCTGGTATCTCGCTACTGTCTAGAATCCTGAATGCCGCTATGTCATCCTTCCATGGCGGAAGGTCCGAAAAGTCCCTCAGGTACTCCCTCCCGTCTCTCATTATCACCCCTGCTTCGGGTGCTTCTGTGCATAGGCTCTCGAGGACATCGTAGGTCACTATCCCCCAAGTGTCTGCCCTATCAGCAGGCTTCACAAGGAAGGGGTACCATATCGCCGCAGCCACGTCCGATACTGTCTCAGGACTGAACTTATCGGACACTATCTCCACTTCATGGCCTCTCTCCAAGAGCCTGATTGCCGTGGATAGTCCGGACACACCTGCTCCGATCACGGTGCAGCGCATGCTACCCGATATGCCTCTGGCTTATGATTGACTCCCGAGCACCCCACGCCTCCGATCAGTCAATTTATTGAATCAGGACCCTTCTCCTGGTTCGTGCCTAAGGTCAGACGCCCGAAGAAGGGATGGGCCGTTCCCAAGACGAGTAGACGAAGGCCTCCAAGGGCCAAGACACCGGGAAAGCGCCTACCTCGCTGCCCATCCTGTGGGCAGTGGAGCATGAAGAGGGACGAAAAGAGAAGCGAGACCTACTGCACATCTTGCGGAGTAATCGGCAGATGACAAAGCCCAATATCAAAACCCCCGCCTCATAGGTCGCCACAGTGATGAGGAACCGCACCGGGTGCATCTGGCGCCGCGAGTGATGGGCGATCTGAGTGGCACATGGTGGAATTATGAAAGAGGATAGAGTATTCATAGATCGTTTGGGCCAGATGTACAGGCTTAAGTCACCCCAGCCTCTTGAAGAGCCTCCCACAAACCTCCGCATAGCCAGGAGAAGCCAACCATGGGAGATATATTCGAGAATGCTGGGCACAGTTTTACCCGCCTTCTTTCTTATGTACGCCCTTCTATTCATTATTCTTGGATTAGTTTCTCTTGAGCCGGTAATTGTTCTGGCATCGAGTATTTGCAGTGCACCATTGGTTTTCTTGATTCTCAGACTCCACAGACCTCGATTGGTACATGTTAGGCTGGCAGTTCCAGATTCAACTGGTTCCGAGGCACATGCCCTCCCAGAAGGAGTGGCACTTAGGACTCCTATGAAGACATCATTGAGTAGATTTCTAGTAAATGACGACTCAATTCTGGATGTCCCACCAAGTCGTCAGCTTTGGTCTCTTTTTGCAGCAATGATTTCCATAGGGATAGCAACTTCGTACATGTTGTTGGTTGTCTCAGAGACTATCGGGATCATAATTTTTCTTTTTCTAGCAGTCCCACTTTGGCTGATTGGATTCTCTCTTCCAGTCCTTGCATGGTGGGGAACCTCGAATAAATTGTTGGGACTTCCAACTAGGAGAAGAGATGCCGAGGCTTGGTTGATGGCAGGAATGGCTTCCGCGTTTCCAGCCTTTATTTTCAATTCTCTAGTTGCCCCAGAAATAGTGCCATTCGAACAACAGACTCGAGGTTTCGAACTCACTCTATTGGCTTTCTGGGCCCCAATTTGTGAGGAAATTTTCAAGGCTATGGCCGTAGCAATTTTCTTTCCATTTATTGTGGGGCCGAAGCATGGGTTTCAGGTCGGCTTCACTGTTGGCCTCGGATTCGCTCTGATTGAGAACTTCCAATATATCGGCCTTTCAGTATTCGGTGGACCCGCCTCAGCATCCTTTACTATTCTAGTTAGAGGAATAGGCTCTATTCCTGGACATGCCATCTGGACCGCTATTTCAGGAACCGCAATAGGGTGGCTTGCTAGTGATAAGAAATTAAGACAGCGAGTCTCTTTGAAGGCTCGCTCTCTTGCAATATCGGCAATCGACTTCGCGGAGGGGGTGGGGATAGATGCCGATGCCGACGGTGATCTGTCCGGATTCGATGGAGATAGACAACCCTCAGAAGAAGGATACGCAGGCTTCTTTCATGAGGGGGGGGAATCTAACTCTTGGATGATAATCGGTTCGGAGGGAGATGATAAGATGGATAATGATTTGAAATCTGACATCTTTTCATCCGAGTTCATTCTATCTTATGGGGATGAGTATTCTGGAAAAAAACTGGCAGGATTATTGCCTCCCAGGAGATTAATTCCAGCCCTCTTGATTTCCATTCTGGGGCATTCATTCTGGAACGGATCATCCTACATCTCATTCATTGCCCCAACGGAATGGTTCGGACTAAGTCCTGGAGAGGGTTTGGGGGTGATGCTTCTATGGACCCTATTTCTTATCTCTTCAGTATTACTTATCTCTCGTGCATTGATTAGGGGGGTAAACTCTCTCGAATAATCACTTCTTGTCTCCTTTTCGAAACAATCCATTCCCAAAACCCGAATCTTTCTTCACCTTCCTACATAACGACAGTCCGTCAACATGTCCACTTTAGGTGATGATCTTGCGATCTCTATTGCTCTAGTTTCAGTCCTACTCATTGTTTCTATGGCCAAAGACCTTCTGGATTTGGGGGGGATAATTGCTGCACTAGTAGTTGGGCTGACTATTTCTATTCTTGGCCATTGGACGTGGCTAATCGTTTTGATGACTTTCCTGATTGTAGGATCATTTGCTACAAAATGGCGTTTCTTAGAGAAGTCAAAGATTTCTGCAGAGGAGGCAAACGATGGTATTAGGGGCTGGAGGAACGTTTTGGCTAATGGTGGGATAGCCAGTATTGTGGCCGTTGGAAACTATATTTCTGGCGGCCATGAGTGGGCATACTTCCTACTTTGTTCTGCAGTGTCTGTAGCCGCTTCTGACACTCTAGCGTCTGAGATTGGGAGCCTCGATCCCAGGACTAGAATAATCACTACTTTGGAGGCAGTCCCTGCGGGAACCAATGGGGGGATGTCCCCCACAGGTACTCTGGCAGCATTTTACGGTGCTCTACTGATTTCTGTAGTTTCTACTGTACTAGGTGCAATTAATGGGGACATGAATCCTCCAGCGCTCTTCTTCTCTTTCGTCATATTGATTGGGTGGATCGGCTGTCAAGTAGATTCAATTCTGGGGGCATTATTGGAAAATCGCGGTTTCATAGGGAAACATTCTGTAAACTTTCTATCAACCCTTTCGGGATCCTTATTCGCTTTGTTCATCGCTACGAGGTTCTTTTAACATGAATAGAAAGGGTTTGTACGTCACCTCGATGGGGGGTGTTTAGAATGTTTAGAGGCAATTCCCCACTAAAAAAGACTCTAATTTTAGCTGTTATCTCAATTATATTCGTGTCTTCAAGTATTCCAGGAAATGCACAGAATCAAGCTCAATACGAAGGTCCGGGCTTCGATTACTCTTTCCCAGGACAACACATGCTTTTCCTCAAGGGCGATGAGGATTCACAGTTCCTCGACAGAAACTGGACAACGGTCACCGGACTGCCAACCGGAAGTGCAAGTTTCTCTAAGACTAGCTCATTCACGCTTCCTACGATTGTGGACTCCTACTCATCTCCCACCATAGAGCCATTTAGCTTCGAAGGGAATATTACAGTCCGACTATTTGCTTCATTGGAGAGTACATCCAATGCATGCTCTCTATCCGATATCCCCCTAGGGGGTCCCCTGGGTTCAGAAACCCAATTCTCAATTTCTCTTGGAATGGGTAGTTTCGAGCCTATCTCCCAACTAGAGACGGAGCCCATTGTAATGAGCAAGGATAGGACCGACCCCCACATTTTCGAAGTTTCAGTAAACGAGGTCAATATTTCAATGAATTCCGGGGATCGAGTACATCTGTCTATTCAAGTCAGACACGAGTGCGCCCTATCCGGAACACTCTGGTGGGGGACTTATGATTCCAGGACAGGAATATCTCTGGAGGGGGATTTGATCGATGCTAGTTTGAATGTAGTGGTAGATCAGAATAGGATTGCTAGGATAGAGTATACCCCCATTTCTCCATGGGGGCTTTCTGATTTCCCTTCTCAGTCAATTGAACTTGTAGGGCCGGTACCATGGGATGAAATGCAGCATGGGCGCTATGACGAATACAACTGGGCAGATCACTTTGAGATGCCCGACGGAATATCAAAGGGAGAGTCAAACAGATCTGTTCGAATCTGGATGACTGACAGGCCACTAGAGCCTGGAAATTACATGCTCGACGCATGTATGAGGGTGTCCGATCAGGATCCTGGCGATTTGTGCCCCTCTTGGGCAATATTGAGATTTAATGTGCCCCAAGACAAACCGCCAATTTTGAGCTCTGGCTTCGCAGTAGCGATGGTTTCGCTGGGAATCCTCTCTTGGTTGGGGGTATCCATGAAGGGTGCTTCTCTGCCTCTCCCAGCGTACGGTGTCATCCTACTTCTCGCCCTTTCTTCAATTGCGACCACATCAGACCTTCCCGATTTGGACGATGAATATTATCGAGAAGGAAGCGCTGCCCCAAATTTCATCCTACTATCTCATAATCCTAGTTCTGCAGCGGTCTCTCTCTCAGAATTGATGGATAGTAGTGATGTTATTGTTGTTTGACTATTCACCCCAGGTTCCCCCAATGCGGAAAATCAGAAGGACGACTTCGAGTCGGCGGAAAAAATTCTAGCACTGGATGATTTGTCAGCCACATTTGTCCAGATCGCGACGGGAGAGGGAGTGAAGGCATACAACTTGGATGATTTCGCTAGAGAATTGAACGGTTCATGGCCTCTTCTATTGGATGACGGGACGGTGGGAAGGTCACTACCCAGTGGCCCTACTGATGCAGTTCTGGTCATTGACTCAGCCGGATTCATAGTTTCATGGTCTCCAGGATCCATGGCTCCTTCGGATATTCACTCTGCTACGGAATCAGCATCTCTAGGATCGGGAAAGTCTCCTTTTTCTCTATTTTCTATGTTACTGGGGACTTCCCTCCTCCCCCTAATCGTGTTAGGAATGCCCAGTGAGAGGACCTACGACTCCCCAGAAGAGCCACTTATTCCAGGTGTCGGAGCGGTGATGACAATCGCCGCAGCCTCGTTCGGATTCATGCTTTGGGCAGCCCCGATTTCAATACTTTCATCTATCGGTTTGGGACTTTATTGGACCTTCGTCCAAGTCATACTTTCGATTATTCTTGTATACCATGGAGCATCGATGCTTTCAAGGGGGAGAATTATTGAGGTGGAGAAAGCATCAGCCTTCGTGTACAAGAGACTGTCTAAGAAATATAGGGAATGGAGGCCACTAAGTAGATTTTCCGAGGATGTTTATCTCGGCTTGTGGCTTGCATGGATATCATGGTTAATTCAACCCACATTGATAGCTCAGGGAGTGGGGTCATTGGCACGTTCGGGATTTCTAGGACTTGCCATATCCCCTATATTCTTGTTTAGTTTTGTCATTTCTGCAGGTTGCGTGGTTCTGATATTGAGGACGGCGTCCCTGGTCTTTGGAGGTTATTCTAGAATTCTCGGAATGATTAGCTTGGGCGTCAGGCCTAGAGCTTGGGGGCTAGCAGTGGGAATAATGGGCATATGGACTCTTTTAGGCATCATATTAGGGCCTCTTTACCCTCTAATCTGAGAAGAGCTCGGACCGAGAGCATCATAAGAGGGAATCCTTTCTCTTAACCACCCTTGGGGGTATAGTATAACCTGGTAGTACCGCGGGCTCCAGTTGCACGGGAATGACGACGAGGAGGTATTCTGATGGAATT